>ENA-OQHR01000572-OQHR01000572.1-human-gut-metagenome-genome-assembly--contig:-NODE-572-length-25501-cov-5.374449_pt1 | contig 25501 bp, 20 predicted proteins | sample MGYA00242566_ERZ504725 | MGnify/ENA primary metagenome ERZ504725 (study PRJEB26092, sample SAMD00036217) | human gut metagenome | host: Homo sapiens | study: EMG produced TPA metagenomics assembly of... | reverse complement strand
GACAGTACCTCTGCACATTCATCGGATCTGATGGGATGTTTCTCCATATCCGTTAATGTACATAACATCAGCTGCACCTGTTGTCCGCTTCGCTCTATCATACGGGCAACCATATGATAAATCTCCCGGAACACCATCCAGTTACACTGATATGGCTCCTGTACCTTTTCCAGCTGTTCTGTCATATTCTCCTGTATATTATCCAGTATATCATACGGATGGTCAAGCTGTTCTTCGATTTTTCTCCGGAAATCCTTTAATTTGCACAGTTCTTCTTCCATATAGACCTGACGATACTTTTCCATGGTTTCCACATACAGACTCTCTATCTGTTCCGTTCTTCCCATACCGGTCAGTGCCTCGATCACCAGCAGTTCCCCTTCTTCATATGGCACTGCTTTCGATACATGCCGGCCCAGCTTCTCCAGCTGAATATATGCCTTCTTTTTCCGCAGAAGCTCTGCCATATATTCTATCAGCTTCAGGAACATAGTATGGTAACGCTCCCGTTCCTCTTTTACCCAGCCTTCCTGCTCAGAGTCCTTAAGAAAAGCACCTTTATACAGCAAGGCAGCTTTCCAGCACAGCTCAATCCGTTCCTCCCAGTCCCCTGCCCTGCATGCTCTGCTGCAGTACTCTTCAAACAACTGCGCATCCTCTTCAAACGGAATCTCTTTGTCCCAGTAAAATCTTCCTCTTCTGGAAATAATATATTTTCCTTTCGGAAGCCCTGTCTGCTCCAGCTTCTTTCTGATATTATAAATCAGGCTGTGGATCGCATGGTTCACATCGTCCAATGTCCGTTCACCAAACAAAACCTTCTCCAGATGTTCCCGGCTGATCCCCTTTTCTCCGCTATGGAAAATCAACTGCAATACCAGTGCAAACTGCGTCTCTTTTTTCTTCTTTGCGATCAAAGATCTCCCCTGATATTTCAGGGAAAAATCACCGAACATTTTTACATACAAAACCTGTTGGTTCTTCAATTTTTTGTTCTTCATATACGTTCCACATGTTTGCATACTTCTGTTTACAGCCTCCTGAAACAACCACTTCCCTGAGTTGTATTACACTTTCACGGAAAATATGATTTTCGTTCCTTCCGTGAGACACATATGTATATTATAATACATTACGTGAAAGAAAGCAAATCTTCTTTATATGTTGTTTTATACAAAATAGAATACCCTTCGCGACTTTAATTTGCATGGACAACAAAAAAATGCTGTATGGAGTTTTGTTTTAACTCCATACAGCAGTCTCACTGTTCTTTCCACTGTCTGATTATCTGTGTACACGTTTTCTGACGATCACAATACCTGCTGCAAGTGCTGCAAGTGCTGCTACGCCGATACCAACGCCGGCTACCAGAGGAAGGCTCTTCTTTACTTTCTTGTTTCCATCCAGGTCTTTGTCACTCTTCGGTACATCCTCATCGTCCAGATCTTTCAGATTCTGGTCTGCTTTTGGTGTATCTTCATCACCGATGGTGGTGGTGTCTTCGTTACCCTGTGCATCCTGGGTGGTTCCGCCGTTTTCTGTGCCTTCTGTTCCCTGACTATCTGTTACATTGCCAGGTCCGCCATTGCCGGTTCCACCTGTGGCATCTGTGCCCTGTGCATCACCGTTTCCGGTGGTTGTGCCTGCTGCGTTACCGCCATTGGCATTGGTTCCTGTGCCACCGGTTGTTCCTGTAGTTCCACCAGTTGTGCCTGTAGTTCCACCGGTTGTTCCGGTAGTACCACCGGTTGTAGTTGTTGTACCTCCCGGTACGGTAACTGTCTGCTCGGTGGTGTTGGTGATGGTCTGTCCCGGTGTTGTCACGGTTACGGTCTCATATGGCAGATAATTAAAGGTAAATACATTCTCTGCTGCATTGGCAGATAAGGTTTTGGTCAGGTTTCTGTACTCCGGTGTGTAACCATCAATATAGGTATATGCAACCACCGGTTTGTCACCTACATTACCATAGAAGGTCTGGCTGTCTGCCAGCTTGTTGCCGTTGGCATCCTGATAATTGATGGTGTAAGCTACCTGATCGCCTTTGATTCCGTATGCTACTACGTATTCCTGGTCTTCTTTCACATCAAATGAAAGTGTATTCAGTTTTTCACTATTATCACGTCCGCTTTCTTTAATTCCACGAACATAATATTTGCTGTTACTACCCAGCGAAACTGAGGTTAATAGTTCTGACATATTTACCGGATCATTTGGATTCAGTTTGTCTATTACAATAGCACTCTTATCATCGCTAACAGAAACTGTAGCATTATTTCCTTTTACCAGATTTCCCGGTATACCTGTAAATGTTCCCTGTTTGCCGCTGTAAATTGTTACCTTATACGTATAATCCTCTGCCTTAACACTCACAGGAACCGATCCAAGCAGAAAACAAAAGGCCAGAAGAACTGTGGCTATCTTATACATTTTTTTCATCTCTGACCCTCTCCTTTCTCCTCTTTTCGCTTCTTGATCAGTACCACTGCCAGAATCAGAAGAATCACGCCGCTTGCCAGCGCTACTGCACTGATGGCAAGGATCTGAGTGGTATCACCTGTTTTCGGGGATCTCACAACATTCTTCGAAGGTGCTGTAACTGTCTTGGTCACTGTCTTATTAACAACTTTATCTTCGCCCTTCTTCGTCACAGTTGTCACCGTCACCGGATCGGCTGCGAAGCTCATCTGGAGACTTGCCAGTGTATCCTGATAATCATTACCCTGTGTCTCACCGTCCAGCTTTACTGTCAGATGCACAGAAGCTACATCACCTTTGGAGAGGCGATCCAGATACAGATACTTCTCCAGTGCATCGGTAGCCTGGTGAAGACCTTCACCCTTCGTGGCATCCTCACCGCCTACGGTTTCGCTGTCGTATAATACGGTTTCCTTCTTATCCGGTCCCACATAAGTCAGCTTATAACCATATGCGCCGCCTTCTGCGATGCTCTGGCTGTCTTCCAGAGATTTTAATACTTCGTTGGTCATATACCAGTCTGCATCTTTCTCGCTGGTGTTCTTCAGTCCTACCTGAAGTTCCATGGTATCTCCCGGCTGTAACTGGAAGATATCTTTCTTCATGTCTGCGGAAGTAAAATTACTGCTCATCTTGGAACCGTTGAATTCTACCTTCCAGTCAGAACCGCCCTGCAGTGTCTCTGCAAATACTGTTGTATGTATGCCTACGGCCATGATCGCTGCCATGGCAAGGCACAAAATTCTCTTTTTCATATTCTGCACCCTCCTATTCTGGCAAGCTGATATCTTTGCCATTCAAATTTACATCAACGCCCCATGCACTCTTAATAGCATCCTGTGCGTTATGTGTCTGTACTGCATCTACTTCAGCTTCGACTTTGAACTTATAACCATCATATACATATGTCGTAGTAATTGTTTTGTGACCATTTTCTTCTGTTACATTTTGTCTTACTTTTTTTGCAATACTGTTATCGATACTTATGCTATCGCTGAACAAATCAGTTTCAGCTCCAGGTCCTAAAATTTTTGAATAATACAGGATTGTTCGTTCTTTTGTTGAAGCACTCTCGTCAATCATCCAATCGTTAGAAAGGAAATTGAATTTAATCAAATCCGGTGATAACGAAGTATCCTTCGCCTCCTTGCCATCTTTTTCACTAACCCAACTTTTCTTTACGATAACACGAACATACGTGTCGATTGAGCCAGAATTCTTAACTTTTAGTTCTTCTTTATATTTTTTTCCTGGAACAATCTTCTCTTCTTCTGATAGTAAAGTTCCCGTTGCTTCATCCCAGTTTCCATTGGATTCGTAATTTCTGTAACTAATCGGCTTTCCGTTTTCCACTAAAGTGACACCGATATTGGAAACTTCCACTTGCGCACCATAATTTTCACTATAATATGTTAATGCAGCTCTGGCACTACCTACCGTACTTCCTGCCAGTAATAATACAGAAGCGGAAAGAAGAGCTACTGTTAATCCCCCAAAGGGTATTTTCTTTTTCTTACTCATCTCTCATCCTCCTATCCTTCTGTTGTCGGGACAACTTCTGCCTTCTGTTCCCAGCCTTCTACTTCACTCCAACTCTTCGCTTTTCCATCCTTATACTCTACATTTGTAGATTCCTGGACAACTACTACATTAAAGCTATCTTTATCGTCTTCGCCAACTGGTATAATGATATCTAGAACATGTGTGTACTGTCCCGGTTCCACCACCTCTGTGTAATAATAATATCCATCACTGCCTAGTGTCCATGACCCTCTCTCCGCAAATGGAATATCATCTAGTTTTTGATTCTCACCCAAAATGGATTCATCTTTTCCATCTTCATACTTTAAGTTATTTTGATATTTTTCTCCTGCATACGCTTTTACACGAACATAACAAGCTGAATCGCCTTTGTTTTGAATTGCAACATGCTTTGTCCAATTACTGAACTTCTCTATTGTATCCGTCTCACTGAATCCCGGCATATCCAATGCAATACTTCTGGAAGCCTCCGCATACGTGGTAAAATACGCCATCGCTGTTCCTGCGCTGATCCCCGCTGTCAGTGTCAGGGCTGCGGCTGCAAGGCAAAGACTTTTTTTACTTAATTTTCTCATATCCTGCACCCCTTTCCCTAATTGGCACTGGCGGGTTCATCTGTCTGCTGTTCCCAGCTCCACTCGCCGTCCTTATTCTCAAAATGGTTCACAATACCGGTTCCCGGAATCAGCTTTCCGTTGTAAGTATTGGTAAAGCTAACGCTTGCCGGATTATCTGTAACTCCCTCGGCAACGATCTTTGCTTCCTGTGTGTCACCGGAAGTGTTGCTGTAGCTTCCGCCTGCGTACACTTCTTTTACAGTAACTACGGTTCCTGCCGGAAGATGTTTCACCAGGACTGATTTTTCACCTGCCTGGTTGAACTTAATAGAAACTACATCACTGTAGACCTGTTTACCGTTTCTGGTGCCTTCTACCTGGAAGACGAAGAGTGCATCCTTAAGGGAAGCATTGTACTCTGTCAGATCCTTGACGATCTCCAGATCTCCGTAACGCTGTGTCTGCTGCGGCTTCATACCGGTTGTCACATCGTATTCCCAGGTATCGTCCGGGTTCTCTTTGGAATAATAGTTATTCGGAAGAGATACCAGATATGGGGTAAAATCATAGGTGTACTCACTGGTCTGCACGGTTTCGGCCTGTACCAGATACATACCGGTCTCCAGGTTGTTAATAACACCGGTGGATTCCGCTTCGCCTTCCGGTTTGGTAACTTTTACCTTTTCGGTTGGTGCAATTTTCTTTTCCTCTACAGTCTCCATGGCCATCTCAGCCATCTGTGCCCATTCCTCTGCGGTGGTAGTACTGCTTACTTTTTCCAGTCCCAGTTTGGCAAAATCTGTATAGTTTGTAGTGTCATACACTGCTTCTTCTGTAATGTCCGCTACCTTGTACACATCTACCGGAATCTCCAGGCTACGAAGCTCATCGAACTCCGTGCCGTCCAATGTAAATGTAAGAGAACACTTCTTATCTGTCTCTACTCCAAGAGCACCATATACACTGGATAAACCGGCTGCTGATAAAACAGTTATTGCTGCAAGGGTCAGCGCCCCTGCGGTTTTTATTCTCTTTTTCATAGTCACCTCTATCCCTCCTTCGACATATCATCCGTCTTACCGGAGCGTTTCTTATTCTTCCGGTCAAACAGGAACTTCATGATCAGTATCACAAGCAGTGTCACTGCTAATCCTAAGATTAAGTATAACATATAATAATTCTGGATGGCACGTAACATGCTGTCCACCGGTGTACTCTCCACTTCCTCCTCGCCGTTATACGGAACTCTCGTTCCCCGGACCAGAAGCCGATGGGAATTGACACCATATGGGGTACAGGTGAATAAGGTCACCTGATCTTCCCCCTCCTGGATCTGCAGTGCCTCCTCCAGTGTCTCGTGATCATCTTTATCTACCATATCCAGAATCTGGTCTACCTGATATGCCATCGTCTCATCCAGTACATGGATATAAAACATATCCCCCTGCTTCAACTGGTCAATATCCGTAAATAATCTGGCTGCCGGAAGACCTCTGTGAGCGGCAAGTACACTGTGGGTACTCTCTCCGCCGATGGGAAGGGATGTGCCATTCATATGACCGATCCCCGTCTGTAAAACATCCTCCGCGGTTCCGTGGTAGATGGCAAGCTTGATATTGATCTTCGGAATGGAGAGATACCCCATCACGCCATCACCTGCCACATTCAGAACCTTCCAGTAGTCTGTGTCCTTCATGTCCACATCATCACTGCCGAACACATCACCATATATATTATTCTGTACCAGAGTACTGTCGAACTCTCTCGCCGCTTCCCACTCTTTCGTGTAATCCTCCGGCTGCATATCGCTGACCGCCTGTTCATAATTACTGATCAGCCTGCTCTGCCGGTAGGTATTCCACTGATTGGATACCGTGGGGTAGGCAAGAATCCCAAATCCTACCAGAAACAGCAGACCAAAGAGAATTCCCGATAATTTTCTTCTCATCTCTCTTCCTCTTTCCGGTCAGAGGCATCTTTTGGTGCCCCACCTGCTGCTGCCTGTTTTTCTTTCATTTTTCTCTTATACCGTTTGTCGTACTGCCATAAGAAAATGATCAGCACTGCGGTTACTGCAAGCCCTACCACTACCCATAACAGATAGTTGGTATAGAGACTCATCGGAGATTCTTTCTCTTCCTTCTCGATCGTCTCTTCCTCATACGGTACGCGATGCCCTCTTACCAGAAGACGTTTCGTGTTGACCGCGTATGGAGTACAGGTCAGAAGAGTTACCAGATCCTGTCCCGGCTCCACTGCCAGATCACTGGTATTCTCCGGTTCCACGATATGGATCTGATCCACTTCGTAGCAGAGTGTCTGATCCAGTACACGGATCAGAAAATGATCTCCGTCTTCCAGCTGATCCAGGTCTGTGAAAAGACTGGCACTTGGAAGACCACGGTGTGCAGAGATTACCGAATGGGTATTCTCGCCACCTACCGGAAGGGAACTTCCTTCCAGATGACCGGCTCCTTTACTGAGCACTTCTTCTGAAGTGGTGTGGAAGATCGGGATCTTGATATTGATCTTCGGCACTTCCACATATCCCATCATCTCATCTGTCAGGATGTTCAGACAGGACATATATTCCTCACCGGGCTTATCGGATGCTGCTGCGATTGCGAATGAATCGGGAAGGATGCTTGGAAGAAGAGACTGGTTATACGCATCGGCCCGCTCCCATTCCTTTTCATAATTAATGGTTCCTTTCCTTGATTCATCTTTTACTACAGATTCATATTCCGAGATCAGTCGGCTCTGTCTGTAGTTATTCCACTGATTTGCCACCAGCGGATACAGCAACAAGGACAAACCGGCTAAAAACAAAATTCCTGCTAATACAATTGATATTTTTTTCTTCATCCGGGCTCTCCTTACTGTTGTATCTTGTTTCAACTCTAATGCTATATCTGTATGCTGTCGTGTCATGCTTTTTTATCAAAAACGGGGCGGGCGAGCCGCCCCGTTTTCATGGGTTCTTCCGTTCCTCCTAAAAGTGTACGGGGTTCCTTATGATTAATTATTTCTGAGTTTTTCTTCTTGTTGCGAAGAACAGACCAGCTGCTACGATCATGATAGCGCAACCGCCGATTGTGAAGATTGTTGTACCGATACCACCGGTGGATGGCAGAGCGGAGAGTTTTGTATCGTTAATAGAAATACCTACAGAAACATTTTTTTCAGTAGAAGCCTCAATTGTAGCGTCTACACCGTCTTCATTAATAGAGTATCCTGCTGGAGCTTTTGTCTCTGTAAAGTGGTATCTTCCTTCATCAAGACCTTCTACTTTTACAGTTCCATTAGTTGCTACAACTGTCTGAGATGCACCTTCTGTTCCTTCAGCAGCTAATTTATATTCACCAGTTGCTTTTTCCACAAAATATAATGCTTCATCTGATCCAGTTTTAGTAACTGTAAACTCTGCACCGTGCAAAACAGTTGTTCCATTTTCTGCATATTTTGTCAATGTAATGTCACCTGTATATCCGGTAACAATCGTTGGTGTATATTTAACTGTATTGGAAGTTGCTCCTGCATTGTTGTTATATCCATTTTCACTTGTTACAGTACCTGTATATGTTACAGTTACTAACTGACCTGCATTCGCTTCTGTTAATAAATCATTTGTAAATGTGACAGTCAACTTGCCGTCATCAGCCACAGCTACAGTTGTTTTGGCAGTAACGTCTGTATTACCAATTTTTACCACAACTGTATTTTTATCAATTGTCAAGCCCTTCGGTTCATCAGTAATCTGGAAACCGTTTAATATCTGATCTTCATCATTCTTATATACCGGGAATGTAGTTGTAACTGTAAAGTCTACTGTCTGACCGACCTTTACAAATCCATCTGTTGCCTCTTTTGTTACTGTATGTCCGGATGCTTTTGCTACAACTGTTACATCCTTAGCCACAGGCGCACCACCTGTCGCTGGTGCTGGTGATCCTTCATAATCATAGGTATTAGCAACCATCAGATTATACTCTGCATTCGCATCGTCTGCCGTAATAACATATGCACCAATTTCTACATCTGTAAAAGTATGAGAAGTTCCTTCTTCTTTCACAGTAGCTGTTGCAGTTGCAGATGCAACAGCTGCCTTTAATTTATCCATGTTTGCAATCTCATATTTATTATCGGTTGTATTTAATGTAACTGCATCTGCTGGTACCCAATCAGCTAATTTCCAGCTATATTCATTTGTTTCGTCATTCAGCTGCAATGTCGCTAATTCATACAGATTTAATGTTGTTTTTGCCTTATCTGACAGACCATTTACTGTAATACTGCTTTTAATTCCTGTAACTGATGTTGTTGCTGCGAATGTCGGTACGCTCATAGCCAGTACCATTACCATCGCCATAATCACTGATAAAATTCTTTTCACTTTACTCATATGATTTTCTCCTTTTCTTTTTTATTTCCTCTCTTTTATTTTCAGTGCCGTTCTCTTCTTTTATTTGCACCGGAAATCATTGTTGTGGCTCGGAGGCCACTGAAATATTAAGTTTCCTTATTTTTTCAGCACCCCCTTGCCCTTCATTTTGTATATGATCAGAATGCCTGCGAACATCAGCAGGATTCCACTCATCATAATGTTGAAGATTCCGGAGTGTCCGGTGGATGGAAGATCGTAGACTACCTCATTTTTGAAGTACAGGTGGAGTGTTACATCTGTTTCAGAAATCTCACTCTTGTCAATTTTACCATTAGACTTATCTGTAGTATAGCTTACAAGACTTCCACCTTTTGTTGTCTTTATAGTCCACACTTCATTGCTTAATACATAACCTGTAGGAGCTTTTGTCTCTTTAAGTGTATACTCACCTTTTTCAAGGCTGCTTACTTCTTTTCCAGCTTTCTTCCAGATGATTTTTCCATCAGTATTTGATGTACCGGTATAAACTGTTTCTCTGCCCTGCTGCAAGACAAATTCTGCACCTGGCAAATGAACCTGATTTCCACTTGTGCTTACTTTTACAATATCCCAGGCTGTCGTTGCTTTTTCGTTTGTAAAGGTAACACTTCCAACGGTTCCACCACTTTTTGGATCATAAGTGTAGTCTTTGATAACATATACATCTTTACCATTACTATCAGCTGTTTCCTCATATCCGAGTTTGAATGTGACACTCTCTTGTTCCTCATTACGAGTGTTTCTACAGTTTGTACTGCTGTCATCAATCTGATAATCGGTCAATACATATCCATTCGAATCAACTTCGCTTATGGTATATGTTCCACGAGGTAAATCCTTCAGGTCTTCACCATCAAATTTTACTTCGGTGGAACCTTTTGGAATAGTAATGGAAACATTTTTGATTTCAACTCCAGACTCGTTTTTAATACTGAAGTGGAATGTACATTCTGTTTCCAACGCGCTTTCCAGTTTCTTTGTAATCTGGATTTCACCTGATACAACCTTGATTGTATAAATGCCATACAGTTTTGCAGAATCTTTTTCATTTACAGCTTCTACAATATGATCTGCATCACCTGCTATATTTCCGCCTGTATTTGCAGTACTTTCATCTGATGGTACTCCTGCATTATAACTTACTTTTAGATAATATGTAGTATCTGTATCTGCAGTTAAATTTGTAACCTCAGTTGTACATTCTGGATTACTGTACCATTTAGTTGTAAAACTACTCTCCGGAACACTATACTTACTAGTATTTCCTGCAAGGTCAAACATTTCATTCAACACAGTGCTGGTATCCGGAAGGTTGTCACCTTTATAAATCGTGACTGCTTTGTCTTTGACCTTCAGTTCGGCTTTTACGTTTACCTTAGGTTGAGGAAGAACTGCATCTCCATATCCGGTATGGATCATGGAATCCGGTGAAATATTAGTAGGTACATCATTGCCACCGATATAGTCATCTTTGGCCTTTACTGTAACCGATGCCTTCCACCCTCCATCTTTACTACTCTTGATCGTTTGTTCTGTCCAAACAATGTATTGATGTTTTGTATCTTTATCATAATACACTGTTCCACCATTAGCTAACTTGATTCCATTTTCAATTCCAGGATATTCGGATGTAATTGGCGTCCCTGAATCGTCTAAAATTACAAATCTAGGATCGATAACATCCTTAATCTCTGCCTTCTTGATAGCAAGATTCTGTGTTGTTGTTTCCTGAATTTTCTTTAGAACATCTTTTAATTGTTCAATATTTTCAGCAGTATATGCACATCCTGTCGAAGCTATGCCCGAAATATTCTTACCGTTATATTCTATTTCTTGTGTTCCATCTAACCAACCTTTTGCCTTCGATGTAAGTCCAAGACCAACGGTATATACAATTATGCCGTCTTGTTTTAATTTATCAGCCTGTAATTTCGTTGCTTCTGCTATACTATTTTTCCACGTATTACCATTACCTGTTGGTTCGCCATCTGTAAATAATATTACATATTGCGGAACATCTTTTCTCTTATTCTTTTCCAGTATGTCAGCTGCTTTTTCCAGTGCTTCATTAGGACTTGTTCCGCCATCAGCTGTAAGCTGATTTACTGCTTTAACTAACGCATCTGTTCCTGATGCATTTACATACTGTATATTTGACTTTATTTTAGCACTTGTTGAGAATGATACTATACCAATACGATTTTCTTGTGATGCAGCATTCGCAGAGTTAATAAATGTCGTTGCCGCCTCTTTTAATCCCGACAAACGGCTATCACATTTATATACATACTTTTGGCTATTTTGGGGAACATCTTTCCATTCAGCATTACGACTGTAATAATATATCCATTTCCCACCATGATATATCATAGGATAATAAGACCCGGTGTAATAATAAATCTTTGTTGAATCAAGAGTACTTGATACTGAATTATAATCTCCCAGATAGTCGTGTGACGCATCATCCTTTTCATCAACCTTATAATCCATACTTCCAGAAACATCTAATGCCAAAACCATATCTGCAATCGCATCTTTTTCTGTGACGGATGATTCGGTCAACTTTGATGAAGCGGTAATATCAATCTTATAAGTACGATTATCCCAATCAATCACCGTTGCTGTCTTATTATAGTCAAGCGAACTGTTTATCAGTTCTTCTTTTGTCATGTTCAGGATCTGGTAATAAGATCCTTGTTTGTCTTTATATGGTGTAGTTCCATCCGACAGATATAAGGTTGCTATAGCTGTATTGTTGTTGTCTAATTCAACTTTTACAATCCAGCTGTCCAAAGACGGGATATATCCGCTAGGTGCAGCATCTTCACATAATGTATAAGTTCCCACGCGAAGTTTGGTAAATTTCACATTACCATTTTCTCCTACGGAATATGCAGTCTGTGTTTCGCCTGTTTCATTATTTACTAAAGTAAATCTGGCACCCTCTAATCCCTTGTTCTCTTTGTTGACCTTTTGAAGGTTCAATTCGGCCATCGGAACCTGACTAACTTCCGCTATACTTGCTGACGGAAGGGTGAATTTCATCTTACAGTTTGAATTTCCGGCACCTCGTTCCATGTACAGAACGGTTAATGTATGTTCTTTTTCTTTTTCTTCAGGAGTAAGCTCATCAACTGTTTTTCCTAATTTCTCCCATATATCAACAGTTTCGCTAGCTGCCTGATGAATTCCACCAAGATCCAGAACCACTTTACCATCGAGCAACACCCATAAATCATCATCTCCGGTAAATTCATAATTCATCGGTCCTACATAATCTCCGATCTTAAACGAAACATCGTACCGCATTCCAAAGAAATAATTATGTGCTGTTTCGGAATTTTCATAGCTGAGCTGCCGATCGCCATCCAACGGATAAAAATCTGCTCCTTCGGTGGTAAGTATATTACCATTTTGGTCTTTCACATTTTTTAATGTGTAGGTATCTCCTTTTTGTTCAAAGCCCAGTTTTAAATCTTTGTAAACTTTTCGAAGAAATCTGGTTTCTTGTACGTCGTTAGGGCCAAACCAGCCTTGTTTTTTTACCGTTACGGTGCAAATATCATTCGAGTCCTCGAAGAAACCCGGTTCCGGATAATTAAACTCAACCTTACCATTCTCATCCAATCCTTTGAGAATGCCTTTTACAACGTTGGTACTACGCGTATAATCATTTGCAGAGTAACTACCAATTGGAACCCAATATTTGTACTGTTCAAAGTTTTGTTCTCTAGTTCCTGCTGTTAATTTTCTTTCATTGTTTGGTTTCTCACCACGCATATTAAACGAAAAATATGTATTGTTATTATTTCTGGCTTCGTCGTCTGTTACAGCTTTTACAGTATAATCATAAAATGTTGTAGCACCATCGAAACCCTTAGTTTTAGGAGTGTAATATACTTTAATTGTACAATCTTTGGTAACTGAAAGTTCGTTCTCAGTATCTACAGTCGTTGTTGTTTCAGTTCCGTCTGTGGCCTTTTCTACTTTCGTAACGCTTTCAACGTCCCAGTTTGTTGCTTTCGTATAATCGTTGATTTTTCCTCCGATTGGAAGTTTCAATACATCATCTGCATATATCTTTTCGTTGGCTGTTTTATCATAGTGTTCTATGGTAACAGTAACTTCTGATCCACCTTTCTGTACAATGACATATTTTGAAAAATGTGGAGCATCGAATACGACTTTTCCTTCTCCATCAACAGCACCCTTCATGTCTTCCGCTACATTATTGTCATCCACATGCAGTACTGCCGCATCCTCACTGGATGTGATTTCCGGGGTGTCTACACTGACCTGTACCGGAGTGGTTGGCTGTACTTCAGATCCGTTTACCAGGAATTTGATATCGTAGGAGAAGATATTCTTGATGGAAAACTGTTCTTCGATCGCTTTTTCTTCTACTGCTTTTTCGATTTCCTTTACTTCGTCTTCTGAAGTGATCTCTGTTACGGAAAGCTGTGCGTCTGCCGGGAGTGCTCCTGCTTCTGCAGTTACGTTAACGGTTGTATCTCCAACAACCTGACTCCATGTGAGCTGCTGGTTTTCAGCTTCCGCCTGTGTTGCATCTTCCTCAGGAGTTTCCGCTGTAGCATTTTCTGCTGCGGGAGCTGTCTCCTCGGTCGGTACAGCTGCAGGTTCCTGGGCTGCCGGTGTCTCTGCTGCAGGTGCTTCTGTTGTCGGCTGTTCTGCTGCAGGTGCTTCCGCTGTCGGCTGTTCTGCCGGAGCTGCGGCGGTTGTTTCCGGTTCTGCGGCCGGTTCTGCGGCAACCTGTTCCACGGCTGCGGGTTGTTCCTCGGCTACTGCCTGGCCTTCATCTGCTGCGTAGGCAGCCACGTCCATGTCATCGGCAACGGCTTCGTCCTGAGTCTGTACTTCCGCTTCCTGTGGGTATTCGGCCTGTCCGGTCTCGGATGCGAATATGAAGCTGCTGTTGCTTATGGCAACGACCATGCAAAGCACCAATGCCAGAAGTCTTTTTTTATTTCTACTTTTCATGGTTTTCTCCCTCCTCTTCATCCAAAGCACTCTCTATCAGTTTTAATAATTCTAAAGCGCTGCGGAACTGCTGCTTTTCTTTTTTTTCCACCCAGGTCACCGAACCCTGCCAGGTGGCATTCTGCCTGTTATAGATATTTAAGATAAAGGTCTCCGTCTTTTTAGTAGAATCGCTCACAGCTGTTCCACCTCCTTCTGTACTCTGTTTTTATATATGTATTATAATAGACTCACCATTACTAAAAGCATTACACTCATTATATATTTTGTGTTTTTTTTATTTTTGTTGGATTCTGTAACGTTTTGTGATATCGGTGCGGATCCTGTTTCCTGTCGGCGTAATTATGTCCGCCTGCGGTTGCTATATGTGGAATCTGCTGTATCTTCATGGATTCGTCCGTTTCTCTGGCGGGTTTTTGCCTCATTACTTATATTGTATGTGGGGTTTTATGGTTTATGACATGGTTTTTGAGATCGATCCGGTGGATCCTATTATATATAGAAGAAACTCGTTTTTTATTACTCTTTCATTTTGTTCCGATCTGTGATGGAATTACCCGGATGTGAAGTGTAATACTTTTTACTGTTTTTCGCCTGTACAGAAAAAAGCAGGAATCCTTACCTTTTATAAGAGTTCCTGCTTCTGTACTTTTATTTTCTTCCCAGTATGGCATCCATCTCGATGATCAGTTCCAGGACACTGCAGAATTCCATCTCCTGATGTCCTTCTTTCCATGCAAGGATGCCCTGCCAGGTGGCATTCTGGCGGTATTTGACAAAGATGTGGAAGGTGGCACAGATGCCGTTTTGTTCCATCAGCTGCTGATATTCCATACTTTTTTCATGTAGTTCCTCCATCGCACGCTTTTCCGAAGTGAACTCCCGAAGGACCACGGAGGATTCCGGAAAACGAATGCTGTCGTAAAAGTCTGCCATGTAACGGATCAGCTGCACGACATTTTCAAAGGACTGTGGCTCCTGGGAATAACCGTGATATAGTCGGCCGGATATCTCGCTGGCCTGACTTTCGTCCACACACACCGTGATCAGGTTCGGTGCTGCCAGTACTTCTCCATTCCAAAATTGACTCATGTTTCACACTCCTGTTCCTGTTGCCTATTTCCAGCGAAATTCATTTTTCTGAAAGCTTAATCTTGCATTTGGATTCTCCACGTCTGCGATGGATGATACGTAATATTCCAGATATTTGTTCCAGGATCCATGTTTTTGTGTGAACCGTGCGGCGATACGCCGGAAGATAATGTCACAGTTTTCCTGGTTGGTGCCGACCAGAAGGATCAGGAACTGAGACGGGCTGTATTTGGAAAAGGAATCTCCGCGGCGCAGACTGTTTTTTACTGCCCGGTGCAGTTCCATGGACATCACATCCAGCTTTTCCCGGTTTTCCATCGGATGGCCGTTGCCGTCTGTCAGGGAGCATACCATAAGGAATGCGGACTGTCCGTTTCGCTCGATCAGCCGACGCACCAGCCGGTAGTTATCCCGGAAGCTTGGCAGGCTGCAGTAGAAGGCACCGTCTTCGTACTCCGGTTCTTTCAGGTCTTCCTTGATCTCTCCTGCCGCATGGTATTTTCTTCCCATCCGTTCGCTCATCTCCTGGAACTGGTTCATCATGCGCTCGGATGGTGTGATTCCCAGTTCTTCAAAGAACATTTTTGAAGTCGCATCGTACAGCTGATATGCTTCTTTGTAGCGGTTCATACCCATCAGGGCATCGATTTTTAAGGACTGCCATTCGTCGAACGGATAGATCTCGATGGCATTGTCTGTCAGTTCCAGAATGGTGTCGTATTCGTGCTGTTCTTTTCTGTAGGCACACAGCCGGCGGAGTATCTTGGAATATTTGTCTTTGTAACGGACGCTGTTCATGATGACCCAGTCTTCTCCGGACTGCATCGGAAGAAGTTCTCCTTTGTACAGCCTGCAGGCCTTCTCCCACAGATTCATCTTCCTGGTTTCGTCTACTTCTTCTTCTCCTTCTCTGACAAGTTCCATAAAGCGTGCCACATCCAGATCCACTTTCATCGGGCTGCGCCAGTAAAAGACACCTTTTTCTTTTACGATATACTCATATTCCGGCAGTCCCGCCTCGATCAGCATCTTGCGCAGGCGGAATACCGTCACACGCAGGTTATTGCCCACATTTGCCAGCTCTTCTCTTCCAAAGAGATCGTCAAGCAGCTGTGCTCTGGGGATTCCTGTGCTCCCGCGATCCTCCACCAGACTGGAATGTAACAGAATCTGCAGTAGTTTTACTGCTTTGGTTGCCGAGTTTCTCTTGAAGGTTATCGGCTGTTCTCCATAGGTTATGGAGAACCTTCCCAACATATTCACTTTGAGTTCCGGTAACTGATTATCCATATGGTTCCCTCCCCTCATCTACTCCTCGTTTTTATCATAGAAAAGTAAATCGCCTCCGGTATGGTATCTCCCGGAAGCGACTTCTCGCTGATTTTATTTTAGTCAGTTATCTCTTCTTTGTCAACGCAAAGCATTACACTTTTTTTGCTTTCCACGATTTTCTGATCACTTTCGCCAGTTCTTCCTCGCGGATCGGTTTTGCGATATAGTCATCCATTCCTGCTTCGCGGCAGGTTTCCCGGATGTCTGCTGTCGTCTGTGCAGTCATCGCAATGATCGGAATCGATGCCGCATCTTCCCGTTTCAGGTCACGGATACGCTGTGTGGCTTCCATGCCGTCCATCACAGGCATCATCACATCCATCAGAATCGCATCGAAACTGCCGGCAGGGTTTTGGGAAAACAAAGCTACTGCTTCCTGTCCGTTCCATGCTTTTTCTACTTTTGCCCCTGCTTCTTCCAGATAGAACTGTGCGATCTCCATATTGATCTCATTATCCTCTACCAGAAGGATCCTTCGGTCACGAAGGAGATCCGATATATCTTCTCCCACTGTGTTTGTTTCTGAAGCGGCTGTCTCACTGACGGTGAACGGCAGACGGAAGGTAAATGTGGTTCCCTCTCCACGGACACTCTCCACCTGAATGGTTCCGCCCATCTTTTCCACCAGTCCTTTGACGATCGACATTCCAAGTCCGGTTCCCTGATAGCGTGTTCTGGCTCCGTATTGTTCCTGGGTGAACGGCTCAAACAGCTGATTCTTTACAAAGTCTCCGCTCATGCCGATACCGGTATCTGCGATTCTGAATTCGTACCAGGCTGTTTTTCCGTCACAGGATAATTCTTCCACGTCGGTATCCACGGATCCCTGCGGTTTGTTGTATTTGACCGCATTGCTGAACAGGTTCAGCATGATCTGGCGCAGCTGTAACGGGCTTCCTTTCAGTGCTGTGTGCTGTATATTTTTCCGGTGTACCCGGTGTGTAATCTGGTTCTGTTCCAGAAGTGGATTCATCAGTACCGCCACTTCCCGCATCAGCACTTCAAGGTCAAACGGTTCATTCTCTTCCCGGATCTGATCAGTTTCCAGTTTGTTCATATCCAGTACATCGTTGACAAGTGCCAGCAGATGATCGGCAGATACCTGTATTTTATCCATACATTCTTCCATCTTCTCCGGGTTGTGTGCATTTTTCCGAAGGATCTCCAGCATCCCCATGATGCCATTGATCGGTGTACGGATATCATGGCTTATGCGGTTCATGAAGTCTGTCTTGGCTTTGCTTTCTGCATCGGCCTCCTGCACCGCTTTTTGCAGCCGTTCTTTTTCCTCTTCTTCTTTTTTATGGAATTCCGAAGTGTTCTTAAACAGGATAATTCCATGTACAGCACTGTGTTCTTTTCCGGTCTCCCGGTCATACAGCAATTCCCGGGACATCAGGATCGTCTTCTGAAGCCAGATCATCCTGCCATCCTGTTTTTCTTCCCGGTACTCTACGGTGATCTGTTTATCCCCTTCCCGGAAGCGTTTCAGCAGTTTTTCCGAGGAATCCATGATCCGGTAGCTTTCCAGCGTATCGTCTGTCACCTTCTGACTCCGTTCTCTGCAGTAGGCATCGTAAGAGCATGGCATCTCCCGGTTGATAATAATGCTTTCACGTTTCACATGGTAGAATGCATTTTCCAGGCAGTCATTGGTCAGATCTACGGTATACACCGCTTCCGCAGTTTCCATTAATGCGTCTACATAATTGCTGTTTTCCAGAATCGACTGTTTCATCTGCTCGTAATAGCGGATCAGTTCCTGTTTTTCATCCATCAGGTGCTGCCTGCTGTCCCGGAAGTTCTCCTGTCCCAGGATAAAATGGTGTAGTCTGCCATCTTCAGTGGCATCCAGAAATCTCAGGATCACTCTTCCCCGGTGAACCACATTCTCTTTTTTGTAACGATAGGGGATCTCCAGCTGAGGGTTGTCCTTTGTCAGCTGCTGTTCCAGGGAGGTAAGCTGCAGGGTCTCCCAGAATTCTTTTCTTACCCGGTCGGTTGCCAGTTCTTCCACGATCTGTTCCACCGCCCCGGAATAATTACCGTCTTCCGCGAGAAAGTAGCCGGTGCTTGACCGCAGGATCGCATACTGATCCATCAGGGCATCACAGTACAGACAGTCCGAAAAATGGTATTTTTCTTTTTTGATCCATTCCAGCAGTTCGTAGGCTTTCTGCTGTTTTTGTGCCGCTTCTTCGATCTTTGCCCTGTTTTTGTCCACGTACATGTTTTTATCCGCCAGCCGAAACAGTTCCCGGAGGGTGGAACCGGCAAAGTCCAGGGAGATTGCGTACCCTGCCGCATAGCTGATCGGCATCTCCGGGTGTTTTGCGGAGTAGTTTTTCATCTGTGTGCGGATCTTTTTTAAGGTTTCCCGCATCTTCGAGTGGTCAGTCTTTTGAAAAATCGCGATGAATTCGTCTCCTCCGTCCCTGCCGACAAAGTTTTCCGGATCTACCGCGAGACGAAGCTGTTCGGCAAAGGAACGGATATATTCGTCTCCCTTGTCATGTCCCAGATTGTTGTTGATGATCCGCAGGTTATTCAGATCAAACACACAGATGGCTGTACTCTCTTCTTCTCCGAGAGGGGTGGAATCGCTCAGGATCTCTTCGCATTTGTTTTTGTTCGGCAGGCCTGTAGATTCATCCAGATAGATTTTCTTTCGCAGGATCCTGTTTTGTGCCGCAAAGCGGAGTGCCCGAAGCAGTTCTACACCGATCAGAAGTACCAGGCAGACAATATCTGCAACTACAATCTTTTCAAGATGATTCAATGCAGTCGCTCTTTTTTGTGAATATCGTTCCGCAATCCCGGTTACCTCATCACACATCCGAAAAAAATTCTCGCTCATACCGATTATTGCTGTCTGTTCATAGCCTTTTTGCCGTACTTTCGAGATTTCTTCTTTTAATTCCGTAAAGTAAGCTGCAAGTTCATCCATTTTTCCCTGGAATTCTGTATCCTCCAGCCGTACCAGGTCCAGTTCGTCACTTCCGAAACGAAGTCCGTTGATGATCGCTTCCACAGTCGCTATCATCTCGTCATCCGGCTCCTCTGACATTTCCAGTTTGATCACCCGCTGCGTTTCTCCGCGAACCAGTCCGGCGTAGTTTACGACCCTTGCCGTTCCCTGGAGGTCACTGACCAGCGACATGATACCGAAAAACAAAATAATCAGTATTATCGTGAGTACCGTCATCCCTGCCCGAAGGATATAGGCTACTCGTTTTTCTCTTTTCTTCATCCATGTTTACCCCATATATGATTCATATTCCTGTGCTCTATTCTACCTGATTTTACCGGAAACTGCAATGTGAACAGTAACCTTGGAATAATTTCTTGACATTTCTTTTCTGTCTTCTTATAATTACCGTTGATAATTATCAATAGTAACTATTAAAGGAGTATCACAATGAATGTTGAACTTATGAAACGTATGATGGATGCCTGTTATCTGGCACAGCGGGTCCGGGGGATGCTTCCGCCTCTGCCGGAGGGGGTGACTCCTTCGTATATTCATTATCTGGATATTATTGAGATGCTGGAGAAGCAGGGTGTCCGGGCAAAGATATCGGATATCAGCGATGCACTGGATCTGCCGAGACCCGGTGTGACACGGACGGTGAAAGCGATGGAGGCCAAAGGCTATCTGAAAAAGGCTGCCTCTTCCGAAGACGGTCGTATCACCTATCTTTCTCTTACAGAAGCCGGTAGGGAACTGTCCCGCATCTACAACGAACAGTTTTTTACCACTCTCACCTCTTTTATGGAAGGTATCCCGGAAGAAGATGTGAAATGTACGATCCGCACCATCGATGCGGTACATCAGATTATGTGTGAAAGGAGACCTGACCTTGACAAATGCAAAAAATGATTTTACACAGGGCAGTATTCTGAAAAAGCTTGCCCTCTTTATGCTTCCGATCCTGGGAGCGCTGGTATTACAGGCTGCGTATGGAGCCGTTGACTTACTGGTAGTGGGAAGATTCGGTTCCACCTCCGGACTTTCCGCAGTTTCCACAGGAAGCCAGGTACTAAATCTCGTTACTTTTGTCGTGATTCAGTTTGCTACTGCGATCACTATTCTCATCGCCCGTTATCTGGGTGAAAAAAGGCCGGAACAGATCGGTTCTGTGATCGGTGGCGGAGTTATCGTTTTTGCGGCAATTTCCTTTGTTTTATTTTTCCTGATGGTTGTTTTTGCACATCCCATCGCCGTACTTATGCAGGCCCCTGCAGAAGCTGTGGATCTGACCACCAGTTATGTGCGTATCTGCGGAAGCGGTATTTTCTTCATCGTCGCCTATAATCTGATGGCTGCGATCTTCCGTGGTCTGGGGGACAGTAAGTCACCGCTGCTCTTTGTTCTTGTTGCCTGTATCGTCAATATCGGCGGTGATCTGATCCTCGTTGCCGGACTCCATCTGGATGCTGCCGGAGCAGCCCTTGCCACTGTTTTTGCACAGGCTGTCAGTGTGGTGTGTGCGGTTATTCTTCTGATAAAGAAGAAACTGCCATTTAAGATCTGCAGGTCTGATTTCCGTCTGAACGATCAGTGTGGAAAGTTCTTTACCATCGGTCTTCCTCTGGCTCTGCAGGAGTGCCTGACGCAGCTTTCTTTTCTGGCTCTGTGTGCCTTTGTGAACCGTCTGGGACTCGAAGCTTCCTCCGGTTACGGGGTCGCCTGTAAGATCGTGAACTTTGCCATGCTGATCCCAAGCTCTCTGATGCAGTCCATGGCATCTTTCGTTTCTCAGAATGTGGGTGCCGGCAATCAGAAGCGCGCCAGACAATCCATGTTTACCGGTATCGGTGTGGGGTTGTTTTTCGGTTGTTTTGTCTTCGCTCTCGTGCTTTTAAAGGGCGATGTTCTCTCCGGTTTCTTCACTACCGAAAGTGCCGTTATCCGGAACGCTTACGCCTACCTGAAAGGTTTTGCCCCGGAGACACTGCTTACTGCCGTGCTGTTCAGTATGATCGGATATTTTAACGGAAATGACAAAACCTTCTGGGTGATGTGCCAGGGATTGATCCAGACTCTTCTGATCCGACTTCCCCTGTCCTATTATATGAGTATCCAGCCGAATGCCAGCCTGACCAAAATCGGCCTTGCAGCTCCGGTGTCTACAGCAGTCGGTATCTGTCTGAACATCGGTTTCTTCCTCTGGCTGAACCGGAAAAGTGCAAAGACAGTGGGCCAACAGATTCACTGATATAGTAAAACGATCCACCGGAACTTTGTCTGTACTGGTCCGGGGGATCGGGTTTTTTATATTTCAGGGAGACTTTGTGCTGTACAGAATGCCCCGAGGATGTTACGTCATTGCTACAAAAAATATGCGGCTTCTTTGCCACGAAAATGGCTTGAAACCGCATGTTTCTGTATAGAGGACGTTATATAATTGTCACAAAGTTTGTGGGGAGGATGCTACGTCAGTGCTATAAATAATCATTACGCACCCTTGTCTTTTCCATATTGTTTCAGTTCTTCCATCAATTTCCAAAGGTTGCAACCAATATTATCGACTAGTTCCTCTTCACTTGATGCAAATTTTTTTCCCTGGTCAATAGCTTTGGAAATTTTAGGCATATATTGTTCAGCAAATCTAATACCACTTTTTCCATGATGACCTCTCTCTGACACCTCTTTACTTACAAATGTATGATGCTCTGAAATTTTAGGATTTTCTTTTATTTTTTCTAATTGATTTCCAAATTCCCTATCTATATCCGCCAAATGCATTAAAAGCCAAAATTCAAAACATGGATTAGCAATATAGCATTTATATCCATTATCTTTGCAATGTTTTATACACTCACGCATATTCTCTTCTGAATGAGTTTGCATATCTCTATCTATCAGCACTGCAAATTCATCCAATTCTTTATTATACTTTCGTAAATATTTTCTGTAATTAATATCATAACCAATCTTTTTTAGCTCGGTAATAAATAAATTACGTTGCTTTTTAGGAATTTGATTTGAATCTTCTAAATACTTTTTTATAAATTCCACATCATATTGTTCTTTGAAATGTTCGGATATTTCTTCCAAAATATCATCTTCATTTTGTTCACGGAGTCGGATGTATTCTTCTAAAAGTTCAATAACCTGCTGTGGTGCACTATTAGTATCCTTTTTTCCCCTTCTCAAAACTTCAACATCAACCTCGGCGTTTATTCCCATCTTTTCTCTATTTTTTGATACTCCAACAAAATATTCCTTTTCCGTTGCATTCCCCTCTACCGACAAAAAGATCCTCTTTTCTGGAAAAATTTTTTGTGCCTCATCTTCTCGCTCATATACTGTAGAGGTAAGTCTATAGCGATTAATCATTCATATCCTCCAAAATTTCCTCGTCAAATATCGGTATTGCATCATATCTACCTAATAGATATTCTTTATCAATTTTTTTGTCATACCGTTCCTTATAACGATTTAATGAATACATTTTAGAGCTATGATCTTCTAAACGTTTGATAAACCAGATTTCATCTTGTCTAACTAAATCCAAATCTAACAAATTAGAATCATGTGTTGTTGCAATTATCTGACAATCCGATTTCTCTGTAAGAGAATAAAAAAGTTCTAAAAATCTTCTTGTAAGATTCGTATGAAGACTTCTATCAATTTCATCTATAAAAATTACTCTGTTATTTTGATGTTCATAAAATAATGGAATCAAATCGAATAATCTTTGTGTTCCATCTGATTCATCTGAATATTCAAAGAGCTCTTGCGGATTCCCGTGATTTTGCATCATTTTTGTTGTTATAATATTACCCTCTTCATCTTTTCTCAACGAATATACCTGATTGTTCACCTTAAACATAACCGGGTCATTTTCTATATCATTAGAAATTCTAATCTTTAACTTCTCTGCATGTTCCTTTGGAATACCTTCAAAGATTCTGTCAAAATTCATTTCTCCCTGTTTTGATTCAACAGACTCTATACCTGTATCAAAATATTTCAATATACCTGAGAAAAATTTTCTTACTTCTTCTTTTTCAACTAATTGATTCAATCCGCTATATTGGCTTGTAGGAAATAAAATTATTATGCTCTGAAACCATTCATAGACATCCATTATTTCCTTGAGAACTCCACTTTTTTCATTACTTCTTTCTGCGACATCACTTAAAATACTCTTTTTCTTCATTGCTGGTGAAATATTTTTTCCAAACACATCTAAAAATATTTCCCATTTTATCTTTTCTGCTTCATTCTTATGTGTCACTTCACTAAAAGTAAAGTTTTCTCCGCTTTCATCAATATCTCTGTTAAAAATACAAGTTTCTGAACCATTTTTTTCAATACGCACCAACCATTCTGAAATAATCTCTTTTGCTGCATACGAAATCGCAATTCCATAAGAATATTCCTTTTTTGATTGTGTGATCAATCTATATTCAAATACACCAGGCTGTCTATACCCCTCTTTATTAATTCTAAAATACTTTCTATTTAAGTCTACTTCTTCGAGACCATCTAGAATAATATCTCTAGAAAAATCAATTGCTTTAATAAAATTACTTTTACCACCTGCATTAGCACCATAAATAAGTCCTGTTTTTAAAATCTTTTTTCCATTTCCATTCAGTATATGTTCTTTATGCCTAGCAACTTTTGATGCCATCATAGACATGGTTTGTGGACTTTTAAATGATAAAAAATTACTTACAGAAAATCCTATAAACATCTCTCTACTCTCTTTCATTTTTATTATATTATATCTATTATAAAGTGATTTATTCTCTTGTGTCAACAAATTTTACTGCTTATTATCGTATTTTATTGACTCACATGTGATTTTTTCTCTTTTTGTATTGACTTCTTTTTCATCTTATGCTATCGTGTAAGCACAGGAGTTAGCACTCTTTTTTTATAAGTGCTAATAATAAAGGTAAAAAAAGATGGCTCTAAGGCCACCTTTCATTCTGAATCTGCGATATACAAATTCAACATAAGCACTTGAATCATAGCATATATCAACAGATTGTTCAATAAGAATGTGTTAATTTTTATAGCATTTTACCTTTCCCAGTTTTTGAGAAAGGAGGAACTCTCTTATGTCATTTGATGGAGCTCTTATCAAAGAACAAGGTGTCACCTTTGCAATAGCCGTTGTTAAGCCAAGTGTCCTGACCAGCCCCAATAAGGAGTCTATTCGTCAAACATTTTCTCACTACTTTGGATTCGTTCCAACAGTACTTATGGCACAAAACAGCAAAGGTATTCCCACCTATGATGGTCGAAGAGATCTTGTAAAATTTCTCTCTCATATTCATCCATCTAGAATTCCCTGGAAACATTATACACTCTCATAGAAAGGACAATTATTATGGCAAATCAACATATAGTTCCAAATAATGGTCAATGGCAAGTAAAGCGCGAGAACGCAACTCGTGCTACAAAAACCTTTGACACTCAAAAAGAAGCCATTGCATATGGTAGAAATATCGCAATTCATCAAGAATCAGAATTAGTTATCCATGATCGTCATGGACGTATTCGTGATAAGGATAGCTATGGAAATGATCCTTGTCCTCCAAAAGATACCAGATTCTAACTAAGCATTAACGCCAAAAGCAATACAGTAACAACTTACCCCATTGCTTTTGGCGTATTTTTTTCTTAATTAACACCTTTTTAATTATCACTTAGTGCTTTCCACTCCAACTCCACCCATCCATCGCCATACACATATATCCCCTTCACATACTTTTCAAGCGTCTCCTCTGTCAATTTCTCATCCCCCAGATACTCCATCATCTACTCCACCGGAATATTTTTCTTCAGCAAGATTTCTTTCTCGCCGCTGATCATTTCTTCCAGTTCTTTCTTTCGTCTTTGCAGGCGCTCTCTTTCTTCCTCTAACTGCTTCTTTTCACTCAGGAACTCCTCCCGGCTCATCTGTCCTTCATGGTACTTCTCATAGTTCTGTTGGTTCTGAGCCTTGATCTGCTTCTGTCATCTTCTGCAGTCAGCACTTTCAGCCTTGTATTTACCTTTTTATCAGAAGATTCTCAAATTGGCTAAACACTGTTTCGCCAATCTGATCCTTTGAAT
>ENA-OQHR01000570-OQHR01000570.1-human-gut-metagenome-genome-assembly--contig:-NODE-570-length-25584-cov-5.399420_pt1 | contig 25584 bp, 12 predicted proteins | sample MGYA00242566_ERZ504725 | MGnify/ENA primary metagenome ERZ504725 (study PRJEB26092, sample SAMD00036217) | human gut metagenome | host: Homo sapiens | study: EMG produced TPA metagenomics assembly of... | reverse complement strand
TATCGCCAGCCATAGCATGGCTGACGATACAAAAATTTATTATTTTTTATTGTCCTCTTGACGGGGAGCATACCATTATTATAGTGGTTTATTTTTTTATTCCAATGCAACAAACATGTAAAATGTCTGATGTATTTTTGCAAGTTTTGTTCCATAGCAGTGTTTATCTTATTTTCCGTCTTCTTCTGAAAAACAGAATCATGATAATACTTATGGCAAATAGTAACCATACATGCCTGCTTGTTTCCAGACGAACCCCTGTTTCCGGTATTAATTGTGTGTTTTCGTTTGTGATTTTTAACTCAATCACGTCTCCTCGTGCAGCCTCAATCCGCTGTTTCATGACAGCTGTATTTCCATTCGATGTTGCCTGCACTGGATTTGAATACTTATCATTCTCTTCTTTTTTAGAAATCGAAACAGCGTATTTTGATGTATCAACAGTTTCTGTTATTATGATATCCGAAGATATATCTACATTTTTTAATGTAACTTTATCTCCATGTTTCAAAGAAGTTCTAATTGTCTTGCTACGCAGCTTTTGACCATCTTCCCAATAGAGAATTTCCATATCAAATGGCTTCTTGCGGTTTCCAAGTGGACCAGTGACTTCCTTTGTAATCTCAACCGTCACCCCGCCTTTTTGCGGATGATTGACGATATGTCTGTCCGAAACAGCTCTCCAGGTATTTGTCATCGGTGATTTCTCATATAGGAATAAAATATCGGATTCTACATCGACCATATATAAATTAAAGTTATCCTGATACTGTGTTTTGGTTTTATCTGCTTTGTCCTTTTTGTTTGGAGTAACAGATTCTACCATCCAGTATCGTCCGTTCTCAAAGTCCTCCGGTAATTGAAGCATTCCATTTTCATCTGTTTCTAAGGAACGATACGTCGTACACGTTTTTCCATCCTTTTTCAGAACGATATCGTCCTTGCTCTGTGTATTGTCATAATCTACTGTATATCCTGTATCATCCGCATATTCTTTCGTAACATCATCATACGGTACTTTGTAGAACAGAAAACCTGCACCAGCAAGTCGGTTTCTTGGAAGATCATCCGTCTTTAAGAAACTTCGTTCAGCAAGATTGAAATGCAGATTCTGCACTTCCAGTTCCATCTTGGAAACATCCTTGAACTCATTCTCATCCTTCGGGAATATTTGTTGTCCATTTGAATCGAAATACTGAATCTCTGGATAAATAACTTCATAATATAGGAAACCATCCCCGTATTCCGAAGAATAATGTGTCTTTCCTATCTCAATTTCTTCCACCTTATATTCCACCGGATTTCTGTCCTGGAATAGTGGAACATTGTCGACTGTGTGTTCCCATCCGTTCTCTTCATTCAGCAGGAATTCCTGTCCTGTAGAAATTCCATTCTGATACAATCTGATTTTCACCTGTTTTTCCGTCAGTGCATCATTTGGATTTTCCCATGTCTTTTTGATATGCAGAGTGCCTGTTTTAGCAAAATTTCGGATATTAAGGCTGGTATCTCCTCGCTGAAGCAGAACAGATTTTCCGTCTATCTTACCATCAACTGGTGCCTTAACAGCCTCCTGATTTTCGTTAGCCTCCCTATCCACCAATTTTGCATCAGTGATTTTGAATGCTCCATTGGCAATCTCAACTGTGATCTGTATATCTCCTGTGTCTACATATCCCGTCGGTAAGTTTGTCTCTCGCAACAAATACGTCTCAGTTGCCGTTCGATTCTGTTTGTTCTCATCTTGTAACGGAATATGAAGTTGTGCGATTCCGTATTTATCAGTTGTTACCGTTTCCTCCTCAACACCGTTCTTACTGACAGCAAAATTGATCTTCTCCATTCCATGTCCGGTAGACTCATCAAATTTGTTCAGTGTGAGTATTCCCTCTTTCTGATAACGGTTCTCCAATTCAATAGTAAGAGTCTCACCACCGCGTCCAATTCCACGTCCTGTGAATTGAATTCCACTTTCTGGATATGCTTCCCATGAATTTACATTATCTCCTTGTTCATGAGAATTGTGAACATTGTACCAACCTGAAAATTTCACATTCGAATCTTTTGGCTTATAGTTGTACTCTTTTAATGTGTATTTCCAGAATGAGTCCGCCTTAACGATCCACGTACAGCTTGTATGTGTATCATCTGTCCATGTACCTACAACTTCTATTGGAGCATCCTCCGCTTGCGGAGCTTCTGCATCCGGTTTCTGGCTATCTTCTGAAGGAAGCACAAGTTTCATATGCTCATGAAATGCAGGTGGCTGAGGTTTTCCATCTAAAAGCTTTTCATCCATATCTACCTGGATATAATAATCTTTCTTGACTTTCTCTATTGCTTCCGGCATTCCGACAAAATCTTTCTTTACTGTCAGGTAACCATTTTTTGCTACAATACGTCCGTCAATATGCCACCCATCGGACATTTCACTTTTGAAAGAATACCAATAAATGGTGAAGAATTCGGTATCTAATTTCGATGGCGGAATCTCCCTGTCTCCGATACGAATCATACGTCCGCTTTCACGAATTGTCTGGAATACCTCTTCATCGGAAGGAATTCTATCTATCTTGTAGATATAGTCTCCATTTCCAATATATCCCTCATCTGGTTTAGTTCCCTGCAAAAGTTCTTGCACTCTCTTATTTCCATCCGCATACTGTTCCCACGTAGATGGATTCTTATTTCCAAGAACTGGAACATCATGCAATATACTTGCCTTCACATTACAGTTTGCCACGGCAACCGCACTTGTATAATCGTCTACATTCGTGGTTGGTAATGCTACCGAACCATCTTCCGGCATCGCTGACTTACAGATATAAAACTGTACCTGTTTTCGATTTTGGTTACTCACCTTACGCCACGCTGCATAGAGGGTGATTGGCTGTCTTGCATTATTATTTATAAGATCAGAAATAGAATCCCCTGCACCGCATTCCTGCCACTTTCCGTCTTTGTTTCTGTAATCCCAATGATCGAATTCATACTGTTCCAACTCTTTGCTGTCATTATCTTCATGATCATAAACTAGCGGATATGGTGACTTAACGTTATGTTTTCCAGCTTCTATTTCATTCTCATAATCATCTGTATGTCTTGTCTTATTCTCAACCTGAGGGGTCAACTTAGCTTCCTTAGGAAGTTTCTTCATATAACGAGTTGTATTATAGATAACCCTGACTGCCCCAGACTCCAGCGGTTTGTCTGCGATCACCTCATAAGATGAGTTAACATTCGGAATTTCAAATTTTACCTTATCATCTCCGGACGGTTCCGGAAGAACCTCATTTTCGTCCCTGTCATTAGATGTACAACTCCAGACAATCTCCTTGCCATAATACTCACCTTCTAAACTTGCCCTCTTTGGTACTTCCACAGTATATGCTTCCCCATGGCCTACATACTGTCTCTTAATCGCCTCTCTTTTGGTCAGGTTCAGTGGATCCAACACTTCAATCAGATGAAAACTTCCCTCTACACTGAAATGTCTTCCTGCCAGCCCAACCTGAGAAGAAAGTCCTGTCAAACGATCAAAATAATTTTCGATTCTGTCTGGATTCAGTGGGTTTGGCTGTGAGAAATAATAGACAGATACATCTTTCCCGTTTTTCAGGACAGGAATATACCATGTACCATCATTGTCCTTATATGGATGCTGTACAAATACACGGCTGTCTGTCGCATAACCAAACAGAATCTTCTCTTTCTGATCTGCGCCGGGCTCCAGCTTGCTCGGAGTGAAACCAAACTCACTGTAAATTTTAGAAATCGTATCATCTGGTTTAGCTCGCAAATAATAACGACTGGCTCGGCCACTGTTTGCTTTGATTATGTAATGCTGCTCAGCATTGAGGTTCTTTATCAGCTTATAATGTCCATCGATAAATACATAAAAACTGATATTTGCTTCTTTTGTTGCTGCCGGTTTTTCTGTATTATCAGGAACAATCACATATGGACGTACTGCATCATCTGGCTTAATAGTAAAGCTCATGGTATGCTCTGCTTTATTTTTACTCCATGTAACTGCTGAAAGAGTACCATCTTCCTTTCTGCATTCCCAGTTTATATCCTGCGTTTGTTCTTCTACACGCGGCTTTGTACTAACTGTTCTTGTAAGTGTTGACTTTCTTGCAACAAAATCAATTGCCGGAAGATCACGCAAAGCTGTTTGGCTGTAAACCTGTCCATCGTCATCCTGTACTGTCACACTGTAAAAACCGTTATATCTATCATCGTCGTGTTCTAGTAAGGTCTTTGCACTCATTATGGGACTATTCTGTCCGTCTGGCAGGTAATACACATCCATCGGCTCTCCGGATTCTCCTATATAAATACATTCATGACCTTCTTTCGTGTATATCCCTGCATTATGGATTGTATCGTAATCTCTCTTGGAATAATAAAAACGCTCTTTTGCTCCATTTTGAATAGAACCATCGTAATGAAATTTTTCAAAATGCTTTTTTAACTCATCATTAGAAATATAATAATAAACTGTTCCCGGCTTTGTTGTAGTATCTTTTATAACAGGAATTTCTTCGTTTAGAACATTATATCTCTCATTATTTACAAAAGTATAGAATTTAATGTTCAAGGTTGCTGGTGCAAAAGTGTTGCATGCAACCGTATATGGTTGCTCTATCTTTCCAATAGAAAAGGTTAGTTTATCGCCCTGTTTCACCGGAGAAATTGTTTTATTTTCATCCTCACTGGCACAAAGCCAGTCGCTTTCCTTCGTATCTCCAGGATCAACGGAAATTGTGACCGCAGAATCTTTCTTATAGTAACTCACAGTTCGATTTCCATCCGGATTGATCACTGTAACCGAATAGAAACTGTTCTTATTCTGCTTAATCTGGTCTGAATTATTATCCGGAATTTTTTCGCCATCAGATGCTCCTTTTGGCATATAATAAACGTCTGTTGGTACAGTTGCTTCCTGCTTGTCCAGGTTATAAGATACATATTGCTGTCCTTTATAAGTTACCACTGTCGCCTGTGCTAATGTCTTCTCACCACGGACTGTATATGGAAAATAATTTCCGGACTGTGTTTCCTCTGCATTCAAGCCGAACTCTCTATAAATCTCAGCAAGATCACTGACAGATAAATAGCATCTGCCCTGACGGTTCCATTTATACACCTTTTTCAGAGAATCAGCCGGCAGCTTTCGAACCTCATTGTCTGCATATATATAAAACTGAATATCAAAGGCTGTCTGGTCCGCTCTCTGGAGCACATAAGACTGTGTGATCTTTCCGATTGTGAACCTCGTCTGGTTCCCTGATTCCCGTATACCATCTATCACCTTATCATCTGTTCCCATACAGGTCCATTCGATCTGGTCTGTCTGGTCCGACAATTGGGGATTAAAATCAGCCACAGCTTCTTCCACTACAGTTCCTGTTAATGCATAACGAATCCGATCCTGCCCTTCTCCCTTTACCTCTACGGAATAAAACGAGTTGTCCTTTTTTACAGAATCTTTTAAATTTAATGCAAGGTCTTTTCCATTTGGAAGGTAGTAAACATCTATCGCTTCCCCTTGTTTATTCTGTCCATAATTGTAAGAAACATATGTCTTTCCGGATTCTGTGTCTGTATAAACTTTTCCGTATTCTATCCCGCTTTTTCCCCGGTATGCAGATACAAACTTATTATTTGCATCCGGATTCTGATTCTCACCATTTTTCACAAATCCAAATTCTTCATATATCAGGAGCAGGTCCTCAATGGAAACACCATAGTAGGTAGTTCTTCCGTCTTTCCATGTTGCAATGCCGGTAATGTCATTATGCTGAAGCTTTACCTTGTTTCCATCAATAATGACATAGAAATCAATATCAAATCCTTCGGAAATCTCCTGAAGTTTCGGTGATTCCTCTTGTGCAATCTGCTCCTCGAAGGCTTTTTCTTCTTCTGAAAGCTCTCCCTGGGATGGAGTAATTTCTTCCTCCGGAATCTCTTCTAATGGCGGGGTGATTTCCTCTCCAGGAGTCTCTTCTAATGGCGGGGTGATTTCCTCTCCAGGAGTCTCTTCTGATGGCGAAGTATTTTCTTCTTTCGACGTCTCTTCCGACAATGATGTACTTTCCTCCGGAATAAAATCTTCTGTGCGCATTTCACCCTCTTGAGTACTATTTATATTTGGAATATTCTCTTCTTCCACTGAAACTGCCAAAACTGTCGTTCCTGCGCTATTCATGCACAAAACCAATAAAAGTGTCCAGGCTATCCATCTTAGCCATCTCTTTTTCCTCTTCACACAAATTCCTCCTAAAAACATATTTTCATTTTCTTAGCTATCTGCCTTTTTTATCCATTCCTTCTGCATTGCCGCTGCTATAAAGCACTGCAATAGTTTTTTTGAAAATACACCACATTCACCGTTGGCAATCATTCTTATGGCTTCTTCATGCTTTAATTTTCTTTTATAGGGGCGTACACTGACCAATGCATCATAAGCATCCACAAGGCCTACTACCTGAGCACAAAGTGGTATTTCATCACCTTTTAGTCCATCCGGGTAACCAGAACCATCATATCTTTCATGGTGATATCTGCATATTTCATAGCTATTTGATGGCAATCACGCCATCAGTGCTGTAATATACAGTGTCATTATATTTTCCGATATAGACACAATCTTTCCCATTTACTCTTGCACTCTTGAATTCATAGTTTTTCCCGGAACCACTAATCGTAAGTTCTTTGTGGTCTTCGATATTTCCAAGCTCAATCGTAGTCGGAGCACCGTCAATTGCTTTTCCGTTCGCATCAACATATTCTACACGATCTGTCGTCTGTTCATCACCATTCGCAACACTTCTCTGCATTGCGATATTCAAACTCTGTACAGATATCGTATCTGGAAGCTGCTCATCACTTGCCTGTTCTGTAGATTTTTCATTGTCAATAATCTGCTCTGAAGACTTCTCTGATATTTCTGTTTCAGATTCTGTAGTTTCTGTAGTTTCTGTTTCCTGCTCCGGGTCTTCTGTCTTCGATATTTCTGACTCTTTTTCCTTTTCTTTCAATGCATAAGTCATAGTCAGTTTTTGCCCATCTGTAAACTTATTGGCATTGATATTATCGGAACTCCAATAAACCGTATCTTTATATACTCCTATAAAGGAACAGTCTGCATCATTTACTTTTGCACTCTTAAATTCATAATCTTTGTCAGAAATATTTAACTCTGAATGATCTGATATTTTTCCAAGCTCAATGGTCTCTGGTGCTCCTTCAATCGCATTGCCGGATTCATCTACATATTCCACCAATTTTGTGGTCGGTACCTGACCATTTGAAGTTGCTTCCTGTATTTCTTTCTCCAGCTTCTCCACTTCTATGCTATCCGGAATCTGTTCCTCAGTTTCTGTTTCTGATGTGAATTGCTCCGAAGTTTGCTCGGTTTCTGTCTGTTGTGCATCTGTCTCACTTGTAAATGCTTCTGTATCTTGTGTTTCTTCCTGCTCTGTAACCACTGATGTTTCATCTTCTGATGCACTTACGGTTTCCAGATTCATAAAACAAATAGAAAAGATTAGAAGCCAGGAACATGCTATTTTCAAATATGTTTTCCAATTCTTATGCCTCATTTTTCGCATCTTCCTTCCTGTTCTTCTGCTTCTCCATGAGTAATCCGCAAAGGCAGATAACTGAGCCAAAGAATAAGAACAAATAGCCTGCAACCGGACTATCATCACCTGTCTTTACCGGCGAACCGTTATGAATGATATCTTTTGGTCCTGTAGAAGATGGGACTGGGGTTTGATTTTTACCAGTTTGACCGGTATATGAGTTTTTGAATGAAACCTTCGATACTTTATCTCCATTTTCATTTTTGACCACTGTTACCGCCATCAGTTCATTATTGGAATCAAAGAATCCTTCAATCGTTACATCATAGGTTTTTGAATCATATGTATAATTTTCTTTATTCTCTGTTGCCTGGTACAGCTTGTAATGATATTCTCCTGCCTGTCCGACATTCATAATCAGCTCTGTAGAAGAATTACCACTCATATTCCAGGTAAATGTTCTTCTATTGCTTCCCTCCGGCATTGGATTTTGTATCTGATCTGCTATTAAAACATAAGAGCCTGTTTTGTCAGCATCTGCAGAATTGTTTACTTCAAATATCTGTTCCACTGGTATTTTCACTGTTGTGTTTCTGTCAGCTGCCAGTACTGGTCTTTGAACACCCAGAAAGAATATCATGGACAGGAATATAACCATGGCTATTTTTGTCAAACGTGTTGTTCTCATACTTCTCCCTCTCCTTCTTTCTTCTTGTTTCTTTTCTTTTCTATCTGTCTTGCTATCAGAATCAGTACAAGGACAATCAGGATAAACCATACAATAACTGGCACTTTTCCTACTGCATTTTTCAGTTCATCAATTCCTGTACCTACGTTTTTGGCTTTTTCTTTTTCCGGATATATCTGATCTGTTAAGCGTCCCACCAGGATATTTCTTCCATTTGTCATATCCGATGTACAGGTGGTCAGCAAAACCAGATGATCATCTTCCGTTATATTCATATCTCTTTTATATAAAACATTGTTCTCGATTTCCTGCAGATACTCCTGTTTCGCTTCTGGTGTGTCCAGACACACATTGAAAATCGTCTCATTATAAGCATCTACCTGTAACAATGCATAAATTTCGATTCCATGATTTTTACCATCAAAGAACAGATTTCCATATGGATGTTCGTTGAAATACTGTTCCTTCGTAAACTCACCAATATCTCCAAACATCATGTGTTTTTCCATATGGTGACCATATATAATATTGTCAAAATCCGAAAAGTCCGGTTTATTTGCACAATGTAAAAAAATCGCTCCGCTCAGGGAATAGTTTCCTTCCGCATCTGTATTCATATAAGTCTCATCATTATCTGTCTGCACCAGCGGGTAATTGATGTTGGTATCATTGATTCTTATCCATCCAATCACATCTGGATTGATTTTCTGCAATTCTTCAAAAGATTTTGTATTCTTTTCTGTCGGAATATATGCTTCATAGTTCTTTGCATCTGCTGTCTGGTATACCTGGTGGGAGTCCCACAGCATATAACCTGAGAGAAACATGGCTGCAAGAATCAGCGATAAGGCTGTGAAGTTTACAATATGGTCTAATCCTCTGATAATTCCTTTCAGCACTTTCTTCATCCGAAGCATATGTACAAGTTCCTTTCACCATTTCTGTTTCTTTTATATTTATCAAAACTGGTTCATCTGACCAATTTGCTCGCAAAATTAGCAAAAAGGGATGCGGCGGAGCAACGCCGCACACATCCCCTTTCCTGGTTGCTATATTTTATTATTTCTGTAATCTTCTGCGTTTGAATCCTACAAAAGCGATCAGTGCTACACCGCAAAGTGCAATCATCAGAACGTATGGAAGAGTGTTCATGATGATACCAGTTACAGGTACATCGTTGTATGTATTGGTTACATCAACGATATTCTGTTTCTGACCTAATTTCTGACTTCTTACTGCTGTAAGTTCTGTGTTGTATGATGTTTCAGCAACAGAAGTCAGCTTAGTACCATTGATAGTGATTTCAGCACTACCTTTATAGTTTTTAGCTGCAGACTCTTTTACAGTAATTGTTGTTCCTACTGGAACACCAGTGAATTTCATGTTTTTATTTGCTTTCAAATGGAATGTGTATGTTCCGCCCTCAGCAAGTGTAACATCACCTCCATTAGCTTTGATTCCGCCAAGTGTGTTTGCATCTGTTCCTTTCGGGAATGCAAAGGTTGCTGTGAAAGCGAACTCATTGTCAGGAGTTGTTGCTGTACCATTTGCATTAACAATCTTTTTAGACACATTCAAAGAGCCAAACTGATTATAAATCGGATCTGGATTTGTAGGATCTGTACCTGTACCAGCTTCCTGTACATAAGTGTTAGTAAAGTTGAATCTATTAGTATCGGTATTTCCAATATCTACTTTACCAGTTGCTGTCTGACCTGCATCATTTTTTGTCTTATTTACAATGATATTAGAAATTTCTGTACCAGTTGCACCATCTGTAACATATACATCCATTGTATACTCAGCCTGTGACATGATCATTTTTTCATGCTCACCGTTAACTACTGCTGGATCTACTGTCTGTGTCTCTGTTACAGTATACTCATACTTTCCTGCTTCTGGATATGTCGGAAATGTAATCTGACCTCTCTTAGAAATTGTTCCTGTTTCAGTATCGGTAAATGATATCTCCGGCATAGTAACCGCTGCATCTGTTGTAATTATACCAGTTCCTGTCTTGACCTGCTCTGCTGTAAAGCTAAACTTCTCAGCCTTTCCGACCTCTGTGTTGTAGGTCTTAGTAATCCATGCCTCCGTTGTCTTGCCCTCATCTGCCGCAAATGTTGGCATTGCCATTCCCATCGTCATGGCACCAGCAGCAACAACTGCGAGCACTTTTTTGAACATTTTGTTCATGCTCATAATGATTCCTCCCTTGTAGATAAAATATTATTTGTTTTTATTTGATTAACGGAGGAGGGTATTAGAGTCCTCTGGTCCGAATAACCGCAATCGCTTTTCCTTTGACGTCTTTAATATTAATACAGCCATAGATTCTGCTGTCTGACGCTTCCGGTCTGTTATCACCCAGTACAAATATCTGACCTTCTCCAACAGTGATTGGAAAGTCAACTCCATTTTGAAACTGTGTGGTGTCAAAATAAATATCCTGTGAAATCTGCGTAGCGCCGTTAATCATCAAACCGTCTTTTGTTATATCTACGGTATCACCTGCGACTGCTACGGCCCTGCCTGTGGTTGTTCTGCCATCTTTCTTAAATACTGCAATATCACCGGACACAAAACGCTTGTCCAGTCGATAATACATGACCAGATCACCATCTTTTATTGCTGGTTTCATAGATACGTCATTGATTCTCGCCATCCCGTACATAAATGTAAAAACAAGGATGACCGCCAAAATGATAAGAACAATCTTCAATAACAGTTGAAAGATATCTTCTCCCAGTGTCGTTTCCTGTCTGGGAAGCTGTTTCTCATTATTCTGTTCTTTCTCAACCTGTTTCTTTTTCATGTTTCATTCCTGCTTCATATCAACTTAGATAATCAAGGTATCCTTTTATGTACTGGTTAAAGTATAGCACTTGTTTTTTGCAAAAATAATACAGAGAATAGGAAGATATTTTCACGTTTTGCTACAAAAAATTTGTAGTTATCGGTTTTTCGCAAAAAAAAGAAACCATACCATAGAGATATAGTTTCTCTTTGAATTACAGTGTTTCTGCCATTTTGAATAAAACGATTCCATTTCTAACAGCCAGCATCTCAGCAGAATTCTTGAAATCAATGCCGGAAATATCTTTTATTTTTTTCAATCGCCCTGAAAGAGTACGATAATTTACATAGAGTTTTTCAGCTGCTTTATTCGCACTCTTATCACAGTCCAGATACGCCTGCAACGTTTCAATCAGTTCTCCATCATGTTCTTTATCATACCAATATAATTTCACAAGTGACTCTGGCACATATTCCATCAGTTCATCACGATTTTTGATTTTTTCAAAAATCTGGAAAAAACCGAGCTTAGAAAAATCGGCTACCGATATATTCTTATCACCATAGAGATATCTGAGCATATCCATATAGTCTATGATTTTCTTTGAATCCTTAAAAGATTTTTTCAAATCTCCATATCCATTAACAATACTTCCAATGCCAATCTGAAAATCCGTTGTCTTATTTCTGTGAAAAATCTGCTTCTGTACTGTCTGATATAATTTTTCCATTTCTTCCCGGAACCCTGCTTGTGTTTCCCCAGGCTTAATTTCATGAATACACACAATCTGATTCAGATTCCGGTAAATATGTTCATCCGGAAGTAATCTCTGAATCTCGCCTTCTATCACTCCGATTTCTTCTAATTCTTCTTTTGTATAATAATCTTCGCTATTGCTTGAAATCGTATGAAAACTTACCACACAATATTGAGCTGTATCTTTCAACTTTAGCATTCTTGCAGCTTTACTCAATTCATCGCCCGTTAATAAACCATTAAGCAAGCTATATTATCTCGTTGATATTTTTTTTCTATCTGATTTTGAGCATATGTTCCCATAAAACTATACTGTAAAGTAAAAACAGCATTTTCCAATGCCATATAGTCCAGTATTGTTAATGGCATATTCACTTCCGTGACTACCAAATAAATTTCTGTTCGGCCTAACACATGTATTTTTGTAATATATTGCGTATGCTCTTTTCTCTGTTTTTTGTATTCAAATCTGGTAACAATATCCGGTTTATATTTCTCAACATTTTTCTCAAATACAAAATCAGACAGATCCTGCGTTGTGGACGCACAGCAAGTTAAGTTACTATAATATAACGCTACCGGATTGCCAATCATGGAAGACAATAGAAACAAAATATTTTTAGTTGGATCTTCAAAATCCTCTCCATCCAATAACATGTTAGAAATATTGTCGTGTGTCAATTTGAAATAAATCAACCGTGCGATATTTTCATCATAGATCTGCAGAATAACATATTTTATAACACCCCAATAATACTCATCTTCCGAAATTTCTATCACTGGAATATTACGTTCCGAACAAAACTTTAATAAAATATCATAATAATTGACTTTCTGTACCATGTCCGGATGCTGCTTTATAATAAATCCACTGACCTGTTTCTTCTCCAGTTCATTCAAATGTTTCCGAAACTCTCTCTCCGTTTCTCCGAAATACACTTTCATATTTGTAAGAAGAAGCTCTCCTCCAGTCAGATATCTTTCCATATCTTCTATTTCGATAATTCGTATACCTTTAATTTCCTGATTCAGATTTTCTTTACATGTCACTAATCTCATATCAGGAAATTGTTTCGATTCTAATAATTGTTTTACCGTATAAGCCATTCAGCACCTCGTCAAATTCGTCTTTTGTTGTCTACATTGGTTGTACCAGCATCTGATGTTGTGTTTTCAAAAGTGGCATAAGTAAACAGTATAATTATACCCTCCCCCGAAATTTTCTGTCAATTTCTTCATGCGTATAAAATGCATATTTTATATAGATTCAAATAAAAAAGATAGCTCGCATCTTTGTCGAACTGTCCATTACTTCTTCAGGCTGCGGATAAAAGTCATAAAAATTTCTCTTTCCTTCTCATCCAAGCCATCCCAAATCTCAAGTATTTCTTTTTGCTCTTTTGTCAGATCCAATCTGCTTTCATCATCTGAAAAAAATTGTGCGATTGTAATTTCAAAAGCATCACATATTTTTTCCAGATTAGCCATCGTCGGCATACTCTTCTGATTCAGCATATTTCCCAGAGCCGTCTGCGTTATTCCTGTAAGCTGAGCTAACCTATATTTTGTATATCCTCGCTTCCGGCATAGTTCCGCAATTCTTAACGGAATATACTCTTCCACACACAAGTATATACACCTCTCTTCTAGTCTATGATACCAATATTGTACCTGTTGACCAGAAGATTTATTAGACATTTATTTATTGATTATATACTCTTGTACACAAGACTTTTTAAGTAAAAAATATAGCTAGACAGTCCACGATATTCAGTTGTTGCATATATTTATGATACTTTCTACGAGGAAATCTGTCAAATACATGTTGTTAAAAAATGATATTATAACTCAAAAAATCCTGATAGATAACTTTATCTATGCAGTTACCTATCAGGATGGGAATTTTATCTTACACCACGATTAGCTCCTCTCTCCGGCTTATCTTTTCCCTGCTTTTCTTGAATTTTCCTCTTATTGATTTCCAGTCTTTCATGAATGGAAGGCTTCTTTGCTTTCGCAGCCACATTTTTATCTTCTGTCCGCACAATCGAAGCCTCTTTCCCGGCAGTCCTCGTATTTTTCACTTTCGTCTCTGCGGTTGCTCTTTCCCTTCCTGTCAAACCGCCCTGTTTTTCTGCGATCTGTTGTTCTCTCCGCTCTTGTACACCTTTTTCTTCCAGACTGCAAAAACTCTGCAGATACGGCAATACATGATCCTGCATATCCGTCAGTTCTTCCAAATACTTCTGAAATTCTTCATTTCCTTTATTTTTCATAAATGAGAGCCAGCTTTCATCTGTCAGTTTCATTTCATTCTGTAGCTTCAGCTGGCTAAGGATGCCGCCATTTCCTGTTCCAATATCAATTTTACTTTTAAACTGCCGCAACATCTTATCGTCTTTTTCCGCATAATATACGGTAAAAAACATCTGGGCTGTCATAGTAGGCTCATTAGTCCTCGGATTACGGTCTGCATACCATTCTTTATCCTGTTTGGCAACAAGGGCATCCAAATCCGAGAATTTCTGACAGCGTAGTTCTATCAGTTCGCGCTCTTCACAGTAATTCACATACACCATCGGCTCTGTTTCTTCGGATATATCCGGTTCATAGAATTTTAACCGTTCTATCAACACTCCGGCTCGTACAGACTGCTCACACTCTTCCTCCACAATGTCTTTCAGATAGGAAATATAAGAACCAATATTTCCGCTTTGCAGATCCAGTATGACTTCCTGCACGGTGTCCTGCCCCGGTTCTATATGATCCCGATACTCATACGGATCAAATGCTTCTGCAATCTCATCCAGTGCCTCTGCCAGCTGTTCTGTGGTCATCTTCTCTGGATACATTGCTTCTCGAACATCCCGCATCGGTACGTACTTATAGTCCGGCAATGCTTCATGAATTTTCTCAATCCCTTCCCGTACCAGTGCAAGTTCTCCATAAAATCGAACATCGTCCATCAGATTTCCAAGTACTGTATTTCCTTTTACGATTGCAAATTCAGCATCATCGTAGTAACTGTCTTCCGGATCACGATAGATAATCCCCATACTGCATACTCGATAGGCATTCTCAGGATTCTCCCTATATTTTTCATAAACCGCAGCAATCTGATTAACATCGGTACTTTTTTCATAAGCTCCCATATCATGGAACTCATCGCATTCTGCCGCAAAGTATTCCAGATACGGTTCTTTCTTCGGTGGCATATTATTGAGGACATTATCAATCATGTTATAATTTGCCTCTTCCAGTTCTTCTACCTTTGCCAATGGCTTATATTCGCCCTGATTTTTCTGAATCTCTGCCATTACAACCTCATCCATTTCTTCTACCTTTTCCATCAACTGATCATAATCCCCACGGATGCGTTCTCCAGTCCATCCTTCCTCTTCCAGAAGTTCCTCTGCCGCTTCTTCGATAGAGATTTCATCATTTTCATGCACACCGCCATCCATCAAGCGGAAATCTTCGTCGTAAAAGGAGTAATCATATCCTTCTTCTGTGGTCTGAATTGCAAAATACCGTTCGCCCACCTCGTATGCCAGTTCGCTAAGAGATTGCTCTTCCAGTTCCAGGAAATGATCTAGCTGCTCAAAGCTGATGCTGTCTACAAAATGTGCTGTTACATTTTCTCCGTCATTTAAAACCACGATATCACTGACGGACAGAGAATGTCCTCGGAAGTCTTCTGGTCTGTCGATGTTGAATCTTTCAAAAATATCATCCAGTGACATATTTCCGAATAGTTCTCCCGCATAGACCAGTTCATAATCTTCTTTTTTTATCTGCATACCATGACTTTCAATAAAACTCATATTCATAAATGCATAGTTTTCGCCTGGTGAATCGTCCTTGATCTGATAAATACCAAAGGTTCGCCTTGTTCCTAACAACAGGTTTGCCTCTTTCAAAGACCGAATCTGCGGATATTTTTGCATTTCCCATTCCAGGTTACGAAAACGCTCCCGTTCTGCCATGGACATCTGATAATGCTCCGGTCCTCGTTCGATTTCCTTGCGTTCCGTAACATAGACCGGTGATGAAAAATTAGTAATCAGATAGATATCTGCTCCTGTATCGTATAATTTCAGTGCTTCTTCCTGATCAATGACACTCATAGGCTCCTGAAATGCTCCAAAATCTTCATCTGCATAATCCAGATCCTGATCCCTTATCCGTTCCCACATCTGTAATTCCATACCAAACAGCCCTTCGTGTGCCTGTATCATTTCTTTACTTGCATACTCTCCCTTACCGCCATCGCTGTCCAGGCAATAAATCTTAGAACCCATTCTGTGATAATCCAAAGCTGCTTCTTTTCTGAGCGGCACCATGTCTTCTGCTGTATATCCATAATCACGTAATTCCAGCTTACCTATGGTTGGATCTGGTAGGTCCTGAATATCCATTTTTGCATCATCCAGAAGTTCCTCTACTTTATCTTCATCTGCCTGATTGATTGCATCTGTCAGATTTCTTACCAACGTCCTTACTTTCTCTTCCTCGCCAATCAGATTTGCATATTCAAAAATCTGTTCTTTTACATCCGCTGGAATCTCTATTCCCATGTGTTCTGCACGATCTATCTGTTCCTGCGTAAATTCCTGCATTTTCTGCGTTTCTTTTCCTGTTATCATATTTCTCGCCATTCAAATTCCCCCTGTGTTCTAAAAAATGGCATAACCGGCAGAACCTTCTTCTACCAAATTATGCCATCTTTCCTGTTTATTTATTCCAGACCGAAGTCCCGTTTTCTGGTTTCCCTGCCAGTTTCACTTTCCCGCTGGCTTTTTTCTTTATAAATCTGCAATTTCTCATGGATAGAACCATGTGCCGGTCTTTCTTCTTTCTCTTTTGATTCTGGCTGCTCTGCTTCTGTATCTTCCCTTTCATCCATATTGAGAAGCGCATTTAACTCTGACAACCGCTCCAGTTTCTGGTTCAGTTCCTCTTCTTTTGGGAATGGCTTTCCAACTTCCGCTTTCGCATTTGCCAGCTGCTCCTGTACCGTTTCCAGCCGTTGCTCTGCTTCTGCCAGTTTCTCCGGATAGCTTTCCAAAAGATTATTGATACGAGTGATATTTCCCAGGGCATCTGCCCCCAACCGAACTTTAGCTACCGATTCATGCTTTACAGACAGGATAAACTCTTTGCTCCAACTGTCGAATTGGATTCTCATGTTAAATCCCTGATAGCTTCCAATATCCATAGCTGCATCCACAGACTTAATGTCTTTGCAGACCGCCAGAAGTGCCATACCTGCCTCTTTCTTTTCTGTGAACACTTTGCCACTGATTTCCATAGAAAACTGCTCTGGATCTGTGATTTTATGCTCGGAAAAGTGTGCGATGTCTGCCTTGTAGCTGTCAATGATCTCTGTCAGTTTTGCGATCTGTTGCGGAAAATTCCTTGCAATATCATCTTCCAGTCGGTACTGGTTATTCATATGGTTCGCTTTTAAAAGTTTCAACTTTGCTACGTCCACATCCAATGCCATCTTCTCTTTTACTGCCGGATTTCCGGTTGCAAGAGCTTTGACCTCTGCATAGGAAAGTGCCGCTTCGTCTACATCTTCACAGCTTCGCACAGGTGCTTTGCTGGTCATAATCTGAGAAATGAATTTCTGCTTGTTCTCAATCAACTGCCACATGTAGCTGTCAAATGTGGATTCAGTTACATACCGGAAGATATGAACCTTTTTATTATGGTTTCCCTGACGGATAATACGTCCTTCCCTCTGTTCCAAGTCAGATGGTTTCCAACCAATATCCAGATGATGCAGGGCAATCAAACGATCCTGCACATTGGTTCCTGCACCCATCTTTGCTGTTGAGCCAATCAAAAAACGAACCTGCCCGGATTTCACTTTTCCAAACAGCTCCGTCTTTTTTGCTTCTGTATTTGCATCATGAATAAAAGCAATCTCTTTTTCCGGTACACCTTTCTCCATTAGTTTCTGCTTCAAGTCATCATAAACATTAAAACTGCCATCGCCTTTCGGTGTGCTCAAGTCACAGAAAATCAACTGTGCGGATTTCTGTGCTGCTGTGTCTTTCCATATTTCATAGCTTTTCTCTGCACAAACTGATATTTTACTTTCTGGATTATCTGGCAATAATTCATTCACCAAACGCTGGTCCAATGCTAACTTCCTTCCGTCATTGGTGATTTTTAGCATATTATCGACCGAGGCATCTACCCCTCCGTTTCTGACAACTTCTGCACGTTCTCCAAGGCTTTCTACGATTTCTTTCTGCTGTTCCGTTGGTTTCAGCACCACTGTTTCATATTCCGCTTCCGGCACTGGAAGCTTTAATTGATCGGAAGTCTTGATATCTGCAATCTCCTTGAACATATTCATCAGTTCCGGGATGTTATAGAATTTGGCGAATCTTGATTTTGCTCGGTATCCAGTTCCTTCTGGTGCAAGTTCGATGCTCGTGACAACTTCTCCAAAAGTGGAAGCCCAGGAATCAAACAATCCAAGTCCCATATTTTGTAATTTGCTGTTCTGCAGATACCGCTGCATAACATATAATTCCGTCATGCTATTGCTGATCGGTGTGCCCGTAGCAAAGGTAATGCCTTTTCCTCCGGTAATCTCATCCAGATACTGACATTTATTGAACATATCCGCCGACTTCTGTGCTTCGTTCTGCGCAATCCCGGCTACATTCCTCATTTTTGTATAGAGAAACGCATTTTTATAACTGTGTGCTTCATCGACATACAAGTGATCCACTCCTAGTTCTTCAAACGTAACTACTTGATCTTTTTTCTCTTTCTGATTCAGTTTTTCCAGCCTTGTCTGCAGTGTTTTTCTGGTCTTTTCAATTTGTTTGACAGTATAACGTCCGCCGTCCTGTTCATACCTTGCACTCTGGATTGCCATTTCCAGATCATCAATCTGCTTCCGCAGCATAGCTTCCTGCCTCTCATCAGAGATTGGAATACGCTCAAACTGGGAATGTCCAATGATAATGGCATCATAATTCCCCATAGCAATTCTGGCACAGAATTTTTTTCGGTTTGCCGGTTCAAAATCTTTCTTGGTTGCTACCAGGATATTGGCTCCCGGATATAACTGCAGGAATTCTGCTCCCCACTGCTCCGTCAAATGGTTTGGCACGACAAAGAGATTCTTCTGTGATAATCCCAGTCTTTTACTTTCCATTGCAGCTGCTACCATTTCGTAGGTTTTCCCAGCTCCTACTACATGTGCCAGAAGTACATTTTCTCCGTAAAGCTGGTGTGCAACTGCATTTTTCTGATGCGGACGAAGCTCTATTTCCGGATTCATTCCTGGGAAAGTCAAATGACTACCATCGTATTCACGGGGACGGATGCTGTTAAATCGTTCATTGTACACCTTTACCAGTCGTTCACGCCTCTGCTGATCTTTAAAAATCCAGTCTTTAAATGCTGCTTTCATGGCATCCTGCTTCTGTGATGCCAGCATGGTTTCTTTCTTATTTAGGACACGGATCTCATCACCATTCTCATTGACACTCTTATCATAGATGCGTACATCTTTCAGGTTCAGGGTATCTTCCAGAATCTTATAGGCATTTGCTCTCTCAGTTCCATACGTTGCATAGGCAAACGCATTTCTCGGACTGTCGGCATTCTTTCCAGTAATCCTCCACTCACCATTTACCTCTGAGAATTTTACCTGTATTTCCTTCTGTGCAAGATACCACGGCGTATGAAGCAGTTCCACCATAAAATCCTGATAATCCGAAGGTTCAATCCATGTGGCTCCAACACGCACCTCAATCTCGGATGCTTCCAGATCTCTCGGCTGAACCGCCTCCAATGCACGGACATTCGGTGTAAATTCCGGATGACTCTCGGCAAAGGTTCTCGCAGTATTTAATTTATCTCTGACATTTCCGGACAGATATTCATCTCCACTTTCCCACTGGTCTGTCAGTGGATTCTTAAAGATAACTCCGACCAGTTCTTCTGTGATCTTCTCTTCGGTCTTTCCTGTCAGCTCTGCCATATAAGGAAGGTCTACCTTTGCCCTTTCGTTAAGAGACAATGCCAATGCTTCTGTTGCTGTCTCCACGCTTGTCACAGCGACCGCCTTTTTGATGGTTCGTTTGGTGAACATGTCCGCTTTCCGCTTCAATGTTCCATCTTCATTCAAGTCTTCCAGTGAACACAGCAGACAATAAGAAGAGTCATCAGAAAATGCACGTTTGTTAGCATTACTTCCAATGACTCCATACTTTGCTGTGTAGGTATCATATACCTGATTCAGTTTCTCCTGCTGTTTCTGGATTTCTTCGTCTGCTACAAATTCCTCCATCTGCATGGCGATCAATTCACGAACAGTATCACGGATTGCAACCATACCTTTCACACGTTCTGCAGTAGCGGCAGGCATCTTCACCTGATTCATCAAAGAGTTGACACGGTAATATACCTGATCATCTACCACCGTATAACTGTAATTTCGCACATTTGGATCTGCTGGAATACTCTCTGGCATCTCATCCAGTTCTGTCTCCACATCTACTGCCGGTGCCATGCTTCCCTTGATGTGTTTTACAGCTTCTTGTAACTGTAATTCCAGATCAGCTCCTTCCATTGGAGCACAGGTTGTTTCCATACCATACGGACCGGACACTTCTTTCATCTCACCCAGAATCATTTCCGGATGCTGAACAAAATACTGATTGACTGTAATGCCATTGACATCACTATCCAGATTTATCCATTCCGGCATTTCTTTCGTAAGGCTTTCCCTCTTCTGGAAAAACAGGATATCAGCACTGACTTCTGTTCCTGCATTTGCCTTAAAAGCTGTGTTCGGCAGTCGGATTGCGCCCAGCAGGTCTGCACGCTCTGCCAGATATTTCCGAACTTCCGGTGATGCTTTATCCATGGTTCCCTTTGTTGTGATCAGCGCAGCCACGCCGCCTGGACGTAACTGATCTATCGTCTTGGCAAGAAAGTAATCATGAATCATGAAATTGTAGCGATCATACTGACGGTCATTGACCTTGTATGCACCAAATGGCACATTTCCAATCGCCACATCAAAAAAGTCATTAGGATAATCTGTCTTCTCAAAACCTTTGATCTGAATATTGGCATCTGGATAGAGCAGCTTTCCAATTCTACCACTGATACTATCCAATTCCACACCATAGAGTTTGGACTGGTTTAGATTCTCTGGAAGCATTCCAAAGAAGTTACCAACTCCCATAGACGGCTCCAGAATATTTCCTTTTGTAAATCCCAGATTCTCCAACACCTGATACATACTTTCAATCACAATCGGCTGTGTATAATGAGCATTTAAGGTGGAAGCTCTGGCTGCAGCATATTCCTCTGGTGTAAGAACCGTCTTTAATTCCAAATATTCTGTCTCCCATGCAGCTTTTGTCTCATCAAATGCATCTGCAAGACCTCCCCAGCCAACGTACCTGGATAAGATTTCCTGTTCTTCCGGTGTTGCATTGCGATTCTCATCCTCACATTTCTTTAACAACTGGATAGCCATGATATTGGCACGGAACTTTTCTTTTGCTGTACCCTGTCCAAGCTCATCATCTGTGATGCGGAAGTTCGTTGCTGGAATCGTTTCTGATATTCCGTTAATCTCTTCCAAAGATTCTTTTTCTTCCGATACCTCAACTTCTCCAGATAATTCTTTTTCTTTTTTATCATAATCTGTCCACACACGTTGAGAAATAGCAGTAAAATACGAGGACTCTTCCTCCATAATTTCTTCCCTGATTTCCCGTAATTCATCTAAAGTATCCGCATTTACAGTTTTGTTGTGATAATGATAATAAAGTACTTCTTGTCCGAGTTTTACATCCAGACGTTCCAATTCTTGTGTTGACATTCGATTCCAAATATCATCTTTTTCCGTATGAATCGTGAAACCTTCTCCATCATCATGATATTCTAATGTGTATTGAAGTCGATTCGCTTCTCCCTTAACTTTGCAATCAAAATCGTGGATTTTTGTTCTGGTACCAGACATATATTCTGAATCAACTAATCGCAAATCAGTTATATCTTCCGCTGTCAAAGTATCCTGCTCCAGCTGTTCTCCTAACATCTGCTGTGCTTCTTCCAAATCTGCCAGTCTTTGTGCTTCCTGTCGTTCTTCGTACTTTTCCATTTCTTCCGGTGACAAATAATCATCTGTGCGGATTAACTGGCGAACACGTTCTGCAACCTTGTTCCACTTTAATAAAACTTCTACCTCTGGACTGCCAATTTTCCCTTTTGCAAGTTTTAATCCTTTTGCATCATGGGATGCGTCGGAAGCATCTGCTCCTGGTATTCCGGGTGAGGAACCACCTGTTCCATACTCATTTTTCAGGAACTCAGCTGCATCTTTCATATCATGATGTTCCATGAAATACTCATAGATTCGGTTACGTCCTCCTGCAGTAATGCCGCCTCTTCTTAACACTGCGTCAATTTCATCCTGTGTGATAAAGGATAGTGCCGGACGTTCGACCGTAAATTTCTGGTCTACCCAGGAACGCTCCCTCTGAAGATCCTGAAAGCGTTGGAAATATTCCGGATTATGCTGAATCTCCCAGCGGTGATAATCTCCCGGATTCTCATCCATATATTTCTGCAGCCATTCAAAACGATATACAATCGCATCTGCTTCCTCTTGATCTGTCCATGCTCCACTCACTACATCCTGCCAGTCTGAATATGATTGTTTCTTTTCCCAGTTTCTGCAAGTATCCCGAAAATGAAGTGCAAGAAGATTGGTCATTTCTTCCTGCTCCTGTTCAATGGCATTATTGGAAATCAAATTATCCACGTAATTTCCATCCTCATACATATCCCGAATTCTGTTCGCTGCTTCTTCCCACGTAACCATGCGGTCAAAGTTTCTTCTGGCAGAGTCCCCTCGCCGGATACGGATACCATCATTGTCATACCAGATACTGATTTTCTGACCATCTATGATAAATCCTTTGCCACCAGTTCCATATTCATCTTTCAGAAAACTCCGCATTTCTTCATTATCCAGACCTTCAATCAGTCTTGCTGTAATATGAAACAGCGTATTTTTCTGTCCGCTTCCCGTGCGGAGAATATCATTTACCACTTCATCGGAAATAAGAAAAGCGGCTGGCTGTTCCAATGCAGCTGCCGCTTTCCTTATTTCTCCTAACTGTTCCTCTTCTGTTGGGAACAGACTTAACTGTAAATAATCTCCTGAATCACCAGCTCCTCTGCCTGTGCCTTGATCTGGTTCATGTGTCTGGTCCATGCCATCCCGTCTGCCATTTTGTCCGGTGCCGGATCTTTCTCCAGAAGTTCGTTCATCAGGTCGTCTACTCTCTGTCTTGCCTGGCTGTCGATCTCCATCAGATGACTGTCCAGACGGTTCTGCAGTGTCAGAATGTTGAACCTGGCTACCTTGTGATTTCTCAGATACTCTTTCCGCATCATTCCGTACTTGCCGATGGTTCCTCTCGTCTCTTCCAGGCTGATATCTGGAATCTGATACTCTCCGTTCTGGCTGTAACTGATCTCTCTCATAGTCTGTTTCCTCCTTTTTTTCTTCTCTATCTTCTGTGTTATCTGTATTACTTTCACGAATTAACGTGTTAAATTCATTATAAGCTACTTCTTTTTCTTTTGCAACCGTTTTCAGGTCATTTTCCAGATCATTCAGAACATATCGTCCAATCTGCATCAGAACTGGTCTGCTGATCTCGTTGACTGCACTTCCCAGATGTCCTAATACTTTCAGCTGATTGAAGTCCGTAATATGCCGAAAATCCTCTGCATCCAGATATTCCTGTACATCCAGTCCACACCTGTTTAGTAATACATACCAGACACTATTGGTCATCAGTTCCCGGAATTCTACTTCCTGATTCTGTTCGTCCAGTTCTTCCAAAAATGTCCCTGGCACATCCAGTCTCAGTTCTTCCAATACATCTGGAAGCCATTCCTGCATACTCTCCTTCGCTGCCTGATGCAGACTTTCAGCAAGTCCTCCTTCTGTATCTTCCAGTGATAACTGCTCCTGCAGATAATCTGCCACCAGATGTTCTCCTTCTACTGGAAGATTCCATAACTGAGGATCCTTTCCAAGATTCCGCACTTTATAAGTGTCCTGCACATCAAATACATACCGAAGTTTTGTTTTCGGTCCGGAAGTATTGTCAATCAAGGCAATCCCCTTAGATCCCTTTTTGATCCATCGGTACATCTTCTGATTCCAGATTTCCATGGATGCTACGGCAGTTGCTTCCGGTCGCTGTGCATAAATTAAAAGCTGTTCTGGAAAAGTGTATTTGTACAGTCTGGATGCAGTGTTTAGGAACCGCATCCATTCCTGCGGACTGACAGCTACATCTTTTGCCACCTCTTCCGTCAGCTGTTCCATTGCATATAATTTATTTGCCATGTGCTACTCCCTTTCTTCTTGCCACTTTTCTTCTACAACATTGGCAATCCTCTCTACTGCCCTTGTCACAGAAGGAAAAGTACTACTATTATTTGCTTTTCCAATCTGATCTATAAGAAATTCCGGCATATCTGCAAGTGCTCCAGCAATTATAGCCTTTACTCTGATATCCTTTAGCATAAGAAGTTCTTTCACGCCAAATTCTTCGCCAAATACATCCTGATATCGTTGTAAAGTATCCCAAAGATATTCCGGTTCTAAATCTCGATCCATTTCCTCTCTTTTGTCATTACCATATAAACACCAATCTAACATATTCTTATTTTCCTCCATCTGCATAAAATCGGGGACTGCTTGGCACAGTCCCCTCGTAATTATTGACTACTGTTACGTTTATAACACTTCGGCAAGATTCTTAGCTTTATCCTTTGGGGCTTTATTTATCTCTTTCGCTTTGATCTCTGCCTTGGCTTTCTCCAATCTTCCATGGATTCCACCCTTTGAAGCCGCTTTTGTCTCAGCTTTTTCTGCTTCTTTTACTTTTTCCAGCCGTGCTTCCCTGCGTTCAGCATTTTCCATGACTGCTGTCTTTCCATCACAGAACTGAACCTTATCTGACAGCTGTTCCTCTCTTTCTACCTGTGTCTCATTGACTTCTTTTACCATCGCATTTAGTTCCGGGACCTGAAAAATTCCGTTATCAGGAAGAATCAGCACTTCATGAATGGAAGATGGGATGACAAAATAATCACTACCCAGGCATTCCCCAATCTGTTTACGAATATCTTCCTGCAGTAACAGGGAAGCTCCATTCATCTTAGCTTTGTTTGTCAGACAGAACATTGGGTTTTCCATGGCTTCCATATCCATTTTTTCATTCAGCAGGTTTTCTGGTTCTTCACCAAAAATCATAGATTTGATAATCTCATTCATATCCATAAGTGTGACACCACGTTTTCGGTCTGCCACCATCGCATCCGCTTGAATCTGTTCGGCAGATACTCCCCAGTCGTTCATCAGAGAAACAGTTACCGGAATACTGCTGATCCCTTCTCCATTTTCCTCCAGATTTACTGCATAATAAGCTGCAAAATCTCCGTGTTCTGTGACTACTTTATCTGCAAGAAGATCGGTATTCCATTCCTTATCACAAATTCTTATCTGTAATTTGTCCTTCATCTTTTCATAATCCAGAATATCTGGAACTCCCATATCAAAAAATTCTGCTTTTCCCTGTGCCTCAATACGCATATCAGCCACATCGCCAACACAAGAGTCTACATCTTTTCCATGGATATATTCCTGGTAGAGGGAATCCAGATAGACTGTC
>ENA-OQHR01000563-OQHR01000563.1-human-gut-metagenome-genome-assembly--contig:-NODE-563-length-25757-cov-4.403583_pt1 | contig 25757 bp, 24 predicted proteins | sample MGYA00242566_ERZ504725 | MGnify/ENA primary metagenome ERZ504725 (study PRJEB26092, sample SAMD00036217) | human gut metagenome | host: Homo sapiens | study: EMG produced TPA metagenomics assembly of... | reverse complement strand
CATACCGGCTTCATCACATCGTCGTTCTCATACTGGATGGAGCTGGTGCGGATAGAAATGTCTGCCGCGTACTTCTTAAAGTTCTCAGGCAGAGCGGAGGAATACAGAACAGTCAGGTTCGGCTCCGGAGAGGGACCCATATCCTCCAAAGTGTGCAGGAAACGGTAGTCGTTCTTGGTAACCATGGAACGACCGTCTACGCCGATACCGCCAACTTCCAGGGTAGCCCATACCGGGTCGCCGGAGAACAGCTGGTTGTAAGAGGGAATACGGGCGAACTTCACCATACGGAACTTCATAACCAAGTGGTCGATCAATTCCTGTGCCTCGCTCTCGGTCAAAGTGCCGGCTTCCAGATCTCTCTCAATGTAGATATCCAGGAAAGTGGACACACGACCAACGCTCATCGCAGCACCGTTCTGGGTCTTGATGGCAGCCAGGTAGCCGAAGTACAGCCACTGCACAGCCTCTTTTGCATTCTTTGCGGGCTGAGAAATATCAAAGCCATACTTCTCGGCCATGACTTTCATCTCGCCCAGAGCCTTGATCTGCATAGCCAGCTCTTCTCTCTGACGGATGATGTCGTCAGTCATAGAACCGCTGCCGCAGTTGGCAAAGTCTTCCTTCTTCTGCTCGATCAGGAAGTCGATACCGTACAGAGCCACACGGCGATAATCGCCGACGATACGGCCACGGCCGTAAGTATCCGGCAGGCCGGTAATGATCTTGTTGTGGCGGGCCTTCTTCATCTCGGGCGTATAAGCGTCAAACACGCCCTGGTTATGCGTCTTGCAATACTCGGTGAAGATCTTGTGCAGCTCCGGATCCGGCTCATAGCCGTAAGTGGTGCAAGCCTGCTCCGCCATCTTGATACCGCCATAGGGCATAAAGGCACGCTTCAGGGGCTTGTCGGTCTGCAAACCGACCACAGCCTCCAGATCCTTCAGATCCTCACTGATGTAGCCCGGCTCATGGGCAGTAATGCCGGACACGATCTCCGTGTCCATATCCAAAACGCCGCCCTTGGCGCGCTCTTCTTTTTGCAGGCCCTGCAACACGCCCCACAGCTTGTTGGTAGCATCCGTGGGTCCTGCCAGGAAACTCTCATCACCATCATAGGGCTTGTAGTTCTTCTGGATGAAGTCTCTTACATTGACTTCCTCTTTCCAGAGGGAACCGTCAAAGCCATTCCATTGTTCAAAATTGACCATCGTATTACCTCCTACAGTATTTGTTTGCTGAATATAAAACTAATGATTGGCATAGTTGAAATTGCGAAAACAGACGCAATTTGGCACACCTGTCCGCAAATCGCTAATAATATACAACAAATCGTCTCGAATTTCAACCCAAATTGTATAAGTATTTTGCCCATTCCGGCTAAAGTTTTTGGGAATTTTGACCAGTTGTTGTAATCATTACCAACTTGTAATCATTACAATTTGAATTATACACAGCAAATCGCCTTTTGTCAAGGGCTTTTTTCTGTTTTTTGCAGAACACACCTGGCGGCGGCACTCGCCTTTCCCTGATACTATTTTAACATAATTTGCTGTATTTTCCAAAATTTTTGCACGCTGTTGCGCAATTCTGCACACAGTGTAAATTATTTATGAATTTCTCCGCTGTCAGATTGACAAAAAATTATCAATTCGCTATACTGAACTTGCAAGCGGCGAAAAAAAGCCGCCGAAATTTCAATCAAAAGAGGTAATTTGTTATGGCAAACAGATTTGTATTGAATGAGACCAGTTACCACGGCCCCGGTGCGATCCGGGAGATCGCCGGTGAAGTGAAAGGCCGCGGGTTCAAAAAGTGCTTTGTGTGCTCTGACCCGGACCTAATTAAATTTAATGTAACGAAGAAAGTGACCGATGTGCTGGAGAATGCCGGCATTGACTACGAGATTTACAGCAAAATCAAGGCCAACCCCACGGTGGAGAATGTGCAGACCGGCGTGGCCGCCTTTAAGGCCAGCGGCGCAGACTGCATCATCGCCATTGGCGGCGGCTCCTCTATGGACACCGCCAAAGCCATCGGTATTATCATTGAGAACCCGGAATTCAGCGATGTAATCTCCCTGGAGGGCGTGGCGCCCACCACCAAGAAGGCCGTGCCGATCATCGCCGTTCCCACCACTGCCGGTACAGCCGCCGAGGTCACCATCAACTATGTGATCACCGACACGGAGAAAAACCGCAAAATGGTGTGCGTAGATGTGCACGACATTCCCGTAGTGGCCGTTGTGGACCCGGAGATGATGGCATCCATGCCCAAGGGGCTGACCGCCGCCACCGGTATGGACGCACTGACCCACGCCATTGAGGGCTACATTACCAAGGCCGCCTGGGAAATGAGCGATATGTTCCACCTGAAAGCCATTGAGATCATCAGCAAGAACCTGCGCGGTGCCGTAGCCAACACCCCGGAGGGCCGCGAGGGCATGGCACTGGGCCAGTACATTGCCGGTATGGGCTTTTCCAATGTGGGTCTGGGCATTGTGCACTCCATGGCGCACCCGCTGGGCGCTGTGTATGACACCCCCCACGGCGTAGCCAACGCCATTATCCTGCCCACCGTGATGGCCTACAACGCACCTGCCACCGGTGAAAAATACCGGGATATTGCCAAGGCCATGGGCGTTAAGGGCGTGGACGATATGACTCTGGACCAGGCTCGTGCCGCTGCCGTGGATGCTGTCAAGCAGCTGTCCCAGGATGTAGGTATCCCCGCCGACCTGAAAGACATTGTAAAGCCGGAGGATGTGGACTTCCTGGCACAGAGCGCTTATGACGACGCCTGCCGTCCCGGCAATCCCAGAGACACCAGCGTAGAGGAGATCAAGCAGTTGTATCTCTCCCTGATGTAAATCTTTTTTTCAAGACAGCCGCACCGCTTCACCCTGAGCAGTGCGGCTTTTTTTGCGCCCCGGCATTGTATTTCCCGATCATTTATGCTATGCTAAAGGCAATGTGAGGAAGAAAGGTGATCTACATTGACCATTTCTGACGCAATTCGCTATGTTGGCGTCAACGATACAGACATTGATTTGTTTGAAAGCCAGTACCCGGTGCCCCACGGCGTGTCCTACAACAGCTATCTGCTGCTGGATGACAAGATTGCCCTGCTGGACACGGTGGACAAACGCAAATATGACGACTGGGCCGCAAAGGTGGACGCTGTTCTGGACGGGCGCACCCCGGACTACATTGTGGTGCACCACTTAGAGCCGGACCACGCCGGCAGTCTGCAAATGACCATAGAGAAATATCCCGAAGCCACCCTGGTGCTCAGCGCCAAGGCGCTGGCTATGCTGCCCCAGTTTTTTGACCTGCCGGCAGGCACCAAGACCCTGTCAGTGAAAGAGGGCGACACGCTGGAGCTGGGTCACCACACCTTGACCTTTGTGATGGCACCCATGGTGCACTGGCCGGAGGTGATGGTCAGCTACGAACAAACGGAAAAGGTGCTCTTTAGCGCAGACGCCTTTGGCAAATTCGGCGCCGTAGGCACGGACGAGCCTTGGCCGGAGGAAGCCCGCCGCTACTTTATCAATATCGTTGGCAAATACGGTGCGCCGGTGCAGACCCTGCTGAAGAAAGCCGCCGCCCTGGATATTGCCACCATTTGCCCGCTGCACGGCCCGGTACTGCAAGGGGACCTGACCCCCTATCTGCACCTGTATAACACTTGGAGCAGCTATCAGCCGGAAACCCGGGGTGTGTTCATTGCCTATGCCTCCATTTACGGCAACACGAAGGCGGCTGCTCTGCTGCTGGCGGAGGAACTGAAAAGCCGTGGCGTAACGGTAGAAATCGCGGACTTAAGCCGCACGGATTTGGCACAGGCAGTAGCAAAAGCATTTCAATACAGCCAAATGGTATGCGCCGCCCCCAGCTATGACGGCGGGGTGTTCCCGGTAATGGCGGACTTCTTGCACCACTTAAAGAGCAAGAGTTACCAAAACCGCACCGTGGCCTTGATTGAAAACGGCAGCTGGGCGCCCAGCGCCGCCCGCACCATGACCGCCCAGTTGGAGGAGATGAAAGCCATCACCCTGCTGTCGGGCACCGTCACCGTGCGCGCCGCCTTAAAGGACGCAGACCGCACCGCGCTGGCCGCACTGGCAGACGCGCTGGCGCAGTAAGGAGCAGACCATGGTTGTATATACAAACGCAGATTTTATCTCCCTGAATGAGGAGAATCTCACTTACAGTGTGCTGGTAGAGGACAAGGGCAAGATTGCCTATATCGGCTACAATACGCCCCTGTGTTACCGAGACGCCAAGGTGATAGACCTGGAGGGCAAGGCGGTACTGCCGGCAGTAAACGACCTGATCCCGGTGGACTGCAAGGACGCCGGCTGTGCCGTACTGGCTGTGGGCGAAAGTGCCGACTTTGCCGTCTTGGACAAAAACATTCTCAAGGACCCGACCGCCACGGTAGAGGCCGTGTATCTGAAAGGCCGCGACACCAGCAAAAGCCGCTTTCCGTTTTTTCATATCTAAAGTGTTACAGTAAAAGGCGCACACCAAAACCGGTGTGCGCCTTTTGTTTTCCATATTTGGTTATTTGCCCCCTTTACAAGGGAGCCTTATTATTTTGCCGTTTTTTGAGGAAGTTTGCACGGGAACCTTATTTTTTGTCTTTTTACCGCTTTTACTTATGATTTCCCCTGCTTTTTCTTCTTATAGTGTATCAGCAGCACTACGGCCGCAAACACAGCGGCAGTGCCGAAAACTGCGCCAAAAGCAATGCCCGCAGTAGCCGGAGGCAGATATAACTTACCACCGTCCGACAAAGTGGGGGTCGCCTTTTCCGGCAATTTATACAAATCCGCACCGCTGTTTTTGCCATAGGCCACCTGAACCACGCTCACCTGGTACTTGCTCAGCTCCACCTGGAGGTCCGTGCCGGGGGTCAGCTCCGTTTGGGTGGGCGCAGTGGTATTGCTGTCCAGTTCATTGCAGGCGGACTTAAATTTGCCTTGCAGGCTTTGGACGGAAACCGCATTCGGTTTGTAGCCGTCCAGCTGCACATTCACCGTCCGATCCTTGCCGGAGGTATTCACCAGCTTAATATACAGCACCTGGTTCTCCGGGTCGCAGGTAACGGACTGGTACACCCCGTCCTGTACGGTACTGCCGCCGTCAAAAGTGGCGTGCACATACTGCGTACCCACATTGTTGGCAAAAAGCATTTGCACATAATAGGAGGGAGTGAGCACCGTTTGGCGGCTGTCAAACCAAATGAGATTCACATTCCAGCTTTGGGCATTGACCTTGGCAAAGGTGGGGGCGTAGGATGCCATATCCACCACATCGCCGTTGCGTTCCAAGCCGGTCAGGTAGCTGGCTTCTTCCACCGCTTCCCAAATGTTGCTCTTGGTCTCTATGGTGCCGATCCCGGCAGAGGTGGCGGCGTACTCGCCCACAAACACATGAGCGCCGGAGCGGTCAAAGCTGTCGTAGCGATCGTTGTGGTCAAACAGGTAGCCGTCATAGGTATAATAATGCTCGTCCACCACCGTGTCCTTAAATTCCCGGTCAATCCACGTCATATTGCCGTCGTAAGCATCCCCCTCCAGATAAGTACCGGCAGAGGAGATCACAGTGATCTGCGGGTATTTCTCTTTTACTGCCTTGTAAAGCGCCTTAAAGTTGCGTTCATACACGGCGCCCCAGTTCTCATTTCCCAGACCAATATATTGCAGATTAAAGGGCTTGGCGTGGCCGTTGGCCGCCCGCAGTGCACCCCAGTAGCTGGTGGTGGCGTCGCCGTTGGCGTACTCAATCAGATCCAGTACATCCTGCACATAATTGTCCCATGCATCCGTGCCCGGGCGCAGAGCAATGGTGTCCAAATACGCCTCCCAGTCGGCGGCGCTGTTGATGTTCAGCTTTTTGATTTTGTCCGTATATTCCTTGCGGGCGTCGGTATCCTTTTCGTCCAGGCCTACCTTTTCCGTCAAATACGCCTCCCACTGCGCGTCGGTCATGCCCAGTTTGGCATACGCTGCCGCGTGGTCATCATAGGCCGCCCGCGGCTGGCAGCTGAGCCCCACATTCACAATGGGCAGCGCCAACGCGTTCAGATCCGCGCACAGCTGGAAATACTCGTGGTAACCCATGGCGTTGGTGTTGTTATAGTCCCGGCCGTTGTCGTCCTTCCACAAGTTCTCACTTTGCTTGCGCTCCTCCAAGGGGCCGATGGTATCTTTCCAATTATACAGCTGATCCAGGCTGCCGCCCTCTGCCAGGCACCCGCCGGGAAAGCGGATAAACCGCGGGTGCAGATTTTGCAGCGCTGCAAACAGGTCGCTGCGCAGGGTGGTATGTTTCCAGCTGTCGCTGCCGTAACCGTAGCTGCCCTGGGGCACCAGGGTAACGAAATCCAGGTATAAAGTCCCCTCACCCTCCAGCTGAAATACCAGGGCGCCATCCTTGCTGGCACTGGCGGTCAACGGTACAGTCAGCTTGTTCCAGGCGCCGCCGGTTTTGCTCAAATCCAGCTGCACCGCCGTCTGCTTGCCGTCGCCGCAGTCCAAATACACCTGCGCGGTGCCGGTAAAGCCGCCGGAGCGCACATAGCAGCTGAAATCATATACCTGGTCCGCCACAAAGCCCATATCTGCCGTGTTGGCTTTCTTTTTATCATATTTATCCGTCTTGTATTTATAAATCTCCGTAAAGCCCAGGTTCGTCAGGCTGCCCTTGCCGTCCACCGTCACCTTGGCGTAGGTGGGATTGTTCTTATTTAAGGGCAGGTCGCCCTCGGTGGTCAGTTCCAACCCATCCGCCACCCAGCCGGTGGTAGGCGCAGAGGCGTACTCAAAGCTGTCGTTATTCACCAAATTGGACACCAAGCCCCCGTCGCAGGCGTAGCTGATGTCCTCGATAAACGCACCGTACAAATGATCCGAGATGGCGGTTTGTTTGGCGTCTGCCGCCACACGCAGCACTGCCACATCCGCTGCCTGCACCGGCAAGGCGGCGCCCAAGGTCAGTGCACCGGCCAGCAGTGCGCAAAAAATCCGTTTCATATATAGAACCCCCTCTATTTTATACCTTTATTATAGCATACCGCCCTGCCCCGGCGCAACTAAAAAAGGCCGTGCCTGCACACAGTGTGCAATAATTTTTGTTAAGATTTTATCGAGTTTTTTAATGTACTTTGTCAGTATAGGACATATTAAGATTTTGTCTATTTTTCAAGCCGGTTGACAGCATCGAACCCTTGCCGTATAATAAGTCTATTAAAAAGGTAGGTATTCGCTATGGAACAGGCATTTTCCAGAACAGAATTACTCTTGGGCAGCAGCGCTCTGGAGCGGCTGGCCGCCTCGCGGGTGGCGGTATTCGGCATTGGCGGCGTAGGCGGCTATGTGTGCGAGGCGCTGGCCCGTACCGGCGTGGGGCACCTGGATCTGATCGACAGCGACACAGTGGCCGTGTCCAACATCAACCGCCAGATCATCGCCACCACCAAAACCGTGGGGCAGTACAAGACGGACGCCATGGAGGCTCGAATCTTAGACATCAATCCGGCGGCCAAGATCACCAAGCACAACTGCTTCTTTTTGCCGGAAACGGCGGCGGATTTTCCCTTTGACCAATACGATTATGTGGTGGACGCAGTAGACACCATGAGCGCCAAGCTGGCGCTGGTGACCCACTGCCACGCCGCCGGCGTGCCCATCATCTGCGCCATGGGTGCCGGGAATAAGCTGGACCCCACCGGCTTTCAGGTGGCGGACCTGGCTAAAACGAAAATGGATCCGCTAGCCCGGGTCATGCGCCGGGAACTGAAAAAGCGGGGTATTCACCACCTAAAGGTGGTCTACTCCGAAGAACCGCCTATTCCCACCGCCGGTGCCGGACAGGAGGATCCGGATCACCCCGGCCGCCGCAGCACGCCCGGCAGCGTGGCCTTTGTGCCCTCCGTGGTGGGTCTGATCCTAGCCGGCGAAGTAGTCAAGGATCTGATTAAAGTGGAAAAATAAGCAAGAAAAAAGCCAACCGAGCAAGACGCCCGATTGGCTTTTTTCTGTTTTGGCAACACGCCATTTATGCAGGGATTGTGGGTCACTGGCACCGGCAGTCAACAAAAAACTTCACTTTCACTGCTCACAGGGTCATTTTTGGTACAGTGAAACACCCCTGAACAGATTTTCATTGCACTTTACTGCAAAGCGTGGTACAGTAGGCTTTGTAAGGCGGGTGGCCGTCTTGCATATATGCTTATCATTATACATTTTGTACTCCTATTTTCATTTTTTACTTCCTTGTGTTATTTTCCTTTCTGCGGCTCGGGCAGCCACCTACCCGGGCAGCCCACACCCTTGGCGGGTGGCCGCCCGCCATCTACTTTTTTTACTTAGAAGCGCAGAGCTTCTAAAATGCTGATCGCGTCGTCCGGTGTTTTGCATTTCTTCAAGGCACCGGACACAAATTCAATCTACCTAACCCACAGGCCTGACCGAGCAGATCAAAACTGTCCGGCTTTTTTCTATACCTCGCATTACCAAGTACTGCAACGAGTACTGCAACGCCGAAAAAAAGTGCCGCTCCGCTGGAGAAAAAAAGACAGCCGGTCACAGCAATATAAGGCACTTGCTGCGAAACAGTCCCCTGGACTGTTTCTGCCAAATGCTTCGCATTTGGAGCCTCGTGTCGCAAGTTCAAATCTTGTAAACAAACAAAAAAGGAAGCAGGACATTCCGGCTGCTCCACCGGCAGAAAGGAGTAATCAAGCACAGAAACATAAGGCACTCGCTGCGAAACAGTCCCCCGGACTGTTTCTGCCAAATGCTGCGCATTTGGAGCCTCGTGTCGCAAGTTCAAATCTTGTAAATAAACAAAAAAGGAAGCAGCACATTCTAAAGAATGTGCTGCTTCCTTTTGGTCGAGGTGACAAGATTTGAACTTGCGACCCCCACGTCCCGAACGTGGTGCTCTACCAAACTGAGCCACACCTCGATTTATTGCTATAATAGGATAACACAAAATGCGCGCGGTTGCAAGTGTTTTTTACAGAAATTTGTTTTGCGACGAGTCATAGGTCATGCCGATGGCAGCCAACTGGGCCTCCAGCGCCGCCCGGTCCACCTGCAAGTCTGCACACAGAGCGTCCAGGCTGGGATAAAAATCCCGCAATTTGGTATTGATTACGCTAAACAAAATAAACGGGTCCTTGGGTAATGCAGCCATCTTTTTTGCCTCCCGGTGCAGATTTGATTTTAATTTACCATAAAAAGCGGGAGAATTCAAGAAAAATCCCGCCTTTTATATTGATTATTTTCTATTTATATGTCATAATAGGCTGTAATTTTATATCCGGCGCAAAACGGCGCGATCGCCCGTTGGCCGGAACAGTAGGTGAGATCATGACGGAAAATGAAAAAATCGCAGCGCTGCTCTTTCCCCATATTACCATGACCCCGGCGGATTACGAAGCCAAATACCCGCCACGGCAGCTGAAAGAGGGCGCCAGAGTCAGCCGCTTTTCGCCCAGCCCAACAGGCTTTTTGCACTTTGGCAATCTGTTTTCCTGCGCGGCGGCATACCGCACCGCCCGCTGCACCGACGGCGTTTTTTATGTGCGGGTGGAAGATACGGATCAAAAGCGCAAGGTAGAGGGCGCGGTGGAGACCATGCTCTCTGCGCTGCAAATCTACGGCATTACACCGGACGAAGGCGTGATGGGCGACGGAAGCGAAAGCGGTGCCTACGGCCCTTACACCCAAAGTCTGCGCAAAGACATTTACCAGTGCTACGGCAAATTTCTGGTGGAGGAAGGTCTGGCTTACCCCTGCTTTTGCACCCCGGAGGAGCTGGAAGACCTGCACGCCCGGCAGGAGAACGAGGACATTAAAGGCTACTGGGGTCCCTACGCCCACTGTCGGGATCTGACCTACGACCAAATCAAGGCCAATATAGACGCCGGCAAGCCCTGGACCCTGCGCCTGCGCTCTCCCGGCAAGCCGGAGGGCAAGGTGCGCTTTGACGATCTGATCAAAGGCAAAATCGAAATGCAGGAGAATGTGATTGATGTGGTGCTGCTGAAAACCGACGGCATTCCTACCTATCACTTTGCCCACGCGGTGGACGACCACCTGATGCGAACCACCCATGTGGTGCGAGGCGACGAATGGATCGCCTCTGTGCCCCTGCACCTGCAGCTGTTCAAGCTCTTAGGCTTCCGCCCGGTGAAATACGCCCATATTGCCCCCATTCTTAAGGAAGAAAACGGCGGCAAGCGCAAGCTTTCTAAGCGCAAGGACCCGGAAGCGGCCGTTACCTACTACGACCAAATGGGTATTCCGGCGGCAGCGGTCAACGAATATATGATGACCATTGCCAATTCCAACTTTGAGGACTGGCGGCGTGCCAACCCCACAGCAGACCTGGCAGACTTCCCCTTTAACTTAAAGAAAATGAGCGTGTCCGGCGCCCTGTTTGATATGGCCAAGCTGACAGATGTGTCCAAGACCGTCATCAGCAAAATGACTGCACAGGAAGTATTTAACCTGGCCCACGCCTGGGCCGATCGGCACCAGCCGGAACTGGCCGCGCTGTTTGACAGCGATCCGGCCTACGCGGTGGCAGTGCTCAGCATTGACCGGGGCGGCAAAAAGCCCCGCAAGGACATTGCCAAATGGAGCGATCTGGCGGACTACATCAGCTATTTCTACGACCAAACCTTTACCCCCTGCTACGACCTGACCGGCAATGCGAATCCGGCACTGGCAGTACAGGTGCTGGAGCAGTACAAAGACCTGGTGGACACCGCAGACGACAAAGACACCTGGTTTGCCAAGATCAAGGCGTTGTGCCCGCAGGTGGGCTGCACCCCTAACGTGAAAGAATACAAGCAGGACCCCACAGCGTTCAAGGGCCATGTAGGCGATGTGTCTACCGTGATCCGGGTGGCGCTCACCGGGCGCACCAACACCCCGGACCTGCACGCTATACTGGCTTTGCTGGGGCAAGAGACCGCACAAGCCAGACTAAACGCCGCACTGGCGCACTACAAGGAGGAGTACCATGGCTGAGGAGATCAGAGAAAACTCTAATTTTATTCACGATTTTATTGATAAAGATCTGGAAGACGGGGTGTATAGCAGCATACAGACCCGCTTTCCCCCGGAGCCCAACGGCTACCTGCACATTGGCCACGCCAAGGCCATTTGCATCAATTTTGGGGTAAAGGAAAAGTACAAGGGCGTGTGCAATCTGCGTCTGGACGACACCAACCCCACCAAAGAGGACACCGAGTATGTAGACGCCATCAAAGAGGACATTCAGTGGCTGGGCTTTCAGTGGGACAACCTGTACTACGCCTCCGACTACTTTGACTTTCTCTTTGACTGCGCCATCAAGCTGATCAAGAAAGGCAAGGCCTTTGTTTGCGAGCTGACGCCGGAGGAAATGCGCGCCTACCGGGGCACCCTCACCGAGCCGGGCAAGGAGAGCCCCTACCGCAACCGCTCCGTGGAGGAAAACCTGGACCTGTTTATGCGCATGAGCAAGGGCGAGTTCCCGGAGGGCAGCAAGGTGCTGCGTGCCAAAATCGATATGAGCTCCCCCAACCTGAATATGCGGGACCCGATCATTTATCGTATTATGTACGCCCACCATCACCGCACCGGCGACAAATGGTGCGTGTATCCCATGTATGACTTTGCCCATCCCCTGTCGGACGCCAGAGAGGGCGTGACCCACTCTCTGTGTTCTCTGGAATTTGAAAACCACCGCCCGCTGTACAACTGGTTTGTGGACGAGCTGATCGAGGGGCAAAAGCCCCGCCAGATCGAGTTTGCCCGGCTGAACCTGAACTACACCCTCACCAGCAAGCGCAAGTGCTTAAAGCTGGTGCAGGACGGCATTGTCAGCGGCTGGGATGATCCCCGTATGGCCACCCTCAGCGGTATGCGCCGCCGGGGCTATCCGCCGGAGGCGGTACGGGACTTCTGTGAGCGCATCGGCGTGTCCAAGGCGTACAGCGTGGTGGACTTTGCCCTGCTGGAGGCCTGCGTACGGGAGCACCTGAACACCTCCGCTCCCAGAGCCATGGCGGTGCTGGACCCCATTAAGCTGGTGATCGACAACTATCCGGAGGACAAGACCGAGGCCCTGGAAGTGGAGTACCACCCGGACCACCCGGAATACGGCAAGCGCACCGTGCCCTTTGGCCGGGAGCTGTACATTGAGCGGGACGACTTTATGGCCGAGCCCATCAAGAAATACCGCCGTCTGTACCCGGGCAACGAGGTACGGCTGTACAAGGCCTACCTGGTAACCTGCACCGGTTATGACACAGACGAAAATGGCAATGTGACCTGCGTGCACGCCACCTACGACCCGGCCACCTTTGGCGGCGACGCCCCGGATGGGCGCAAGGTACGAGGCACCATTCACTGGGTCAGCGCCAAGGAGAACACCCCCCTGACCGCCCGGATCTATGACCGGCTGTTTAATGTGGAGAACCCCAGCGACGACAGCGGCGTCAACTCCTTTGAGGAGAACCTAAACCCGGACAGTCTGACCGAGAAGCAAGGCTACGGCGAGGTGGCACTGGCCACGGCCAAGGCCGGCGATCGGTTCCAGTTTATGCGGGACGGCTACTTTTGTATGGACAAGGACTCTGCCCCCGGCGCACCGGTGTTTAACCGCACCGTTGCTCTGCGAGACAGCTTTAATATCAAAAAGAATAAATAAGAATTCGGGTGAGCACTTTGAGTACAAGAAAAGATATAAAAAACATTGCAATCATTGCCCATGTTGACCACGGCAAAACCACTCTGGTGGACGAAATGCTGCGCCAAAGCGGCACCTTCCGCCAAAATGAAGTGGTAGAAGAGCGGGTCATGGACAGCAACGATCTGGAGCGTGAGCGGGGCATTACCATTATGTCCAAAAACACCTCCATTCACTATAACAACACCAAGATCAACATTGTAGACACGCCCGGCCATGCGGACTTTGGCGGCGAGGTAGAGCGTATTCTTACCATGGTAGACGGCGTTCTGCTGCTGGTAGACGCTTTTGAGGGCTGTATGCCCCAGACCCGCTTTGTGCTAAAAAAGGCGCTGGGTCTGCACAAGACGCCGCTGGTGGTGGTCAACAAGATTGATCGGGACGGCGCCCGCCCTGCCGAAGTGGTAGATGAGGTACTGGACCTGTTTATTGAGCTGGGCGCAGACGATGACCAAATCGACTTTCCGGTGATCTACGCCTCCGCTAAGGACGGCTACGCCGGCACAGAGCCGGAGGTGCGCAGCGGCGATATGCGCCCGCTGCTGGACGCCATCTTAAAGTACATTCCTTCTCCCCAGGGCGACCCGGAGGGTCCCACCCAGGTACTGTTCTCCTCTTTGGAGTATGACGACTATGTGGGCCGCATCGGCGTGGGCCGTGTGGAGCGAGGCAGCGTAAAAGTCAACGCGCCCTATGTGCTGTGCCGCCGGGATGATACCCGGGAAAACATCCGGGTCACCAAGCTGTACCAATTTGAGGGGCTGAAGCGGGTGCCGGTAGAGGAAGCGGTCATGGGCGACCTGATCTGCGTGGCCGGTATTGCGGACCTGAACATCGGCGAGACCTTGTGCGCCCCGGAGTGCGTGGAGCCGCTGCCCTTTGTAAAGATTGATGAGCCCACCATCAGCATGAACTTTATGGTCAACGATTCTCCCTTTGCCGGGCGTGAAGGCAAGTATGTCACCTCCCGCAACCTGCGGGACCGCCTGTTTAAGGAAGTGGAGACCAACGTGTCCATGCGGGTGGAAGAAACGGACAGTATGGACACCTTTAAGGTATCCGGCCGAGGTGAGCTGCACCTGTCCATTCTCATTGAGACCATGCGGCGAGAGAACTATGAATTCGCCGTCAGCCGTCCCCAGGTCATTCTGAAAAAGGATCCCCAGACCGGCAAAACCCTGGAGCCTATGGAGCTGGCCATCATTGAAGTGCCGGAGGCGTATGTAGGCGCCGTGATGGAGAAGCTGTGCTCCCGCAAAGGCGAGATTGAGAACATGGACACCCGCTCCACCGGCATGACCCACCTGGAGATCAAAATCCCCGCCCGCGGACTGATCGGCTACCGCAGCGAGTTCTTGACGGACACCAACGGCAACGGCATTATGAACCAGCTGTTTGGCGGGTATGAGCCCTACAAGGGTGAGATCGCCACCCGCACCCACGGCTCCATCGTGGTGCACGAGACCGGCACCACCAGCGGCTACGGCCTGTGGAACACCCAGGACCGTGGGCGGCTGTTCGTTGGTCCCGGTGTAGAGGTGTACGAGGGTATGATCGTGGGCGAATGCGCCAAGGACGAGGACATTGTGTGCAACGTGTGCAAGAAGAAGCATGTAACCAACACCCGAGCCAGCGGCTCCGACGAGGCGCTGAAGCTGGTGCCCCCCACCACGCTGTCTCTGGAACAGAGCATGGAATTCCTGGCAGACGATGAGCTGCTGGAAGTGACCCCCAAGAGCATTCGTCTGCGCAAGATGATCTTGGACAAATCCCTGCGACTGAAAGCGGAAAGCCGCAGAAAATAAATCAAAAATGAACGCAAAAAGGAGTGTGAAGTATGGCCGCAGGTCTTTATATTCATATTCCTTTTTGTTTTTCCAAGTGCCCGTACTGCGATTTTTACAGCACCAAGTACACCCCGACAGCCGCCGACGCTTTTGCCGAGAAGCTGGGAGGGCAAATGCAAGACTATACCGGCAGTTTTGACACCGTGTACTTTGGCGGCGGCACCCCCTCCATCCTGGAGCCACGGGTGCTCACCGGCATTTTGCAGGCGGTGCGGGATCACTTTGCCATTGACCCGGCGGCGGAGATCACCGTAGAGTGCAACCCCTCCAAGGACCTGACCCGGGATATGGAGCAGTACGCAGCGGCGGGGATCAACCGGGTGAGCATCGGTATGCAAAGCGCCGTGGATCGGGAACGGTTCGCCCTGGGGCGCCGTGCCGGCAGCGGGGAAGTGGCCCGCACCGTAGCGGCAGCCAAGGCGGCAGGCATTACCAATATTAGCCTGGATGTGATGCTGGGCACCCCCAAACAGACCCCGGACAGTCTGGAGGAAACCTTTGCCTTTATTGCGCGTATGCAGGTGACCCACATCAGCGCCTATCTGCTGAAGATCGAACCGGGCACCCCCTTTGACCGCCTGCAAGCCAAGCTGGCGCTGCCGGAGGAGGACACCGTGTGCCAAATGTACCTGCAAACGGTGGAGCGGCTGGGACAACTGGGCTTTGCCCAGTACGAGATCAGCAACTTTGCCCGCCCGGGGTACGAGAGCCGCCACAACTTGAAATACTGGCTGCTGGAGCCGTACTTGGGGCTGGGACCCAGCGCCCACTCCCTGTGGAACGGTAGGCGCTTTTACTTTGACCGGGACTGGATCTGGCAGGACGAAGGCCCCGGCGGCGACCGAGAGGAGCAAATTCTCTTAGGCTTGCGACTGAACCGGGGCATACCGGAGGACTGGCTCACCCGCGATCCGGCGCCGTACATTGCCGGGGGATTTATGCGCCGCGCCAATGGTCGCATTTCCCTAACCCCCCGGGGTATGTTGGTATCCAACACCATTTTGGCAGAATTACTGGACTAAGGAGGAGCCTATGTTAACCGGACTGGCAGGCGGCGCCCTTTGGGCGCTGGACACGGTCATACTGGGCATGGCTCTGGCGCTGCCGGTGTTTACCGGCGACCCCAGAGCAGCGATACTGGCACCCTTTGCCAGCACCTTTTTGCACGACCTGTGCTCTTCCCTGTGGATGCTGGGTTATACCGGGCTGCGCCGCCAATACAAGGCAGTATGGCAAGCGCTACGCACCCGGGGTGGCCGCTTTGTGGCGCTGGGCGCACTGCTGGGCGGCCCGGTGGGTATGACCGGCTATGTGCTGGCCATCAACGCCATCGGCCCGGCGTACACCGCCATCATCTCCGCACTGTACCCGGCACTGGGCACGGTGCTGGCACACTTTTTCTTAAAGGAAAAATTGCGCCCTACCGGCCTAATCGGTCTGGCGCTGAGTATTGGCGGGGTGATCGCTCTGGGCTATACCCCCGGCGCGGCGCTGCCAAAGGGACATCTACTGGGCTTTGGCTGCGCGCTGCTGTGCTGTATCGGCTGGGCAGCGGAGGGGGTCATCTGCACCTACGGACTGCAAAGCAGCACCGTCACCAACGCCCAGGCGCTGCAAATCCGCCAGCCGGTGTCGGCGCTGACCTATGCCATTGTTTTGCTGCCGGCCTGCAAGGGCTGGAGCTTTACCGCCGGACTGTTTGGCACGCGGGCACTGTGGATCATCGCCCTGTCCGCCCTGTGCGGCACCGCCTCTTATCTGTGCTACTACAAGGCGCTGGGCAAGCTGGGCACCGGCAAGGCCATGCCCCTGAACATTACTTACGCCGCCTGGTCGCTGCCGTTCTCTTACCTGCTTTTGCACCAGGTCCCCGGCACCAAGGACATACTCTGCGCCCTGGTGGTGCTCCTTGGTGCGCTGCTGGCCGCTTACGAAAAGCCACAAAAATTGGAAAAATCAAACAACAAATGAGCGCAAAAAACGGGCATACTAAAACCGAAGGAGGTTTTCAGTATGCCCGATTTATTTCATTTAACGCCGGAGATGAACCAATACTTTAACGCCCTGCCGGAGAGCGTAAAAGAGAATATCATTCAATCCGGCGCCAAGATCAATTCCCTGGAGGACTTAAAGGCCGTGGCGGCACAACTGTGCAACCATGCAGAATAACCACCACTTTCCCCAAACGGAAAACAGCCTGAATAACTGGGACGCGCCGGTGCGCCACGCACCCGGCCGTTACCGGGATTATCGCGAGAAGTACGCCCTGACCACCGGCGAGGTCACCGCCCGCTACTGCGAAAATATTACCAACCCCACCGTGCAACCGGACGGCAAAACAGAAATGCACACCCCCATTCCGGATGTGGCCCATGTGGAGCAAAGCAAAGCCTATCAAGAAGAAAATCAGTTATAACCCCATCATCAGACGGCAGCACCCTGCCGTCTATTTTTATACCTTTTCATCGAATTTTGTAAATTTATAGGATATTTTTGGCGTATTTTCCCATTTTGCCACACTATATAATAGAAGGAACTTTTTGATTGACACCCAGCGAAACAGAAAGGACGGATCCCATGAAAAAATGCTTGCGCTATCAAATGCGGCTGCTGGTGCGGTCGCCGGGCTTTTGGGTCGCTATGGCCTTTGGGGTGTTGTATGCCGTGGGCTACTTTGTGGCCATGTGCCTACGCAACATGCACCTGGATGCCATTGCCCAGCCCACGCCGTACAGTGCGTATTCTACTCACGGATTAAGTTTTACCACGCCGTACTTTATGTATCTGTTCCCGATTTTGGCCTGCATTTCTTTTTCAGACAGTTCTCTGTATGAGCGCAACAATCACCTACTGGCGCCGCTGCTGGGCAAAATGGGCATTGACCGTTACTATCGCTCCAAACTGGTCGCCGTCTTTTGCGGCGGCTTTTTGCCCATATTTGCCACCCAGGCACTAAATATGGGGCTGTGCCTGATCGCCTTTCCCTTAAACGGCACCCAGCGCTACGGCTGGGATCTGTTTCAAGACTATACATACTGGTATCATGTCAGTGATCCGCACTTCTTTTTCCAGCATCTGTATCTGTACTCGCCTTATCTGTACTATCTGCTTTATATGCTGCTGTCCGCCCTGGTCGCCGGTTTGTTTGCGGTGGCAGCCTGGCAATTCTCCTTTTTCGTTCGCAACCGCATTTTTACCTACACCATCATGTTTTTGGTGGTACAGGGTATTGCGTACCTATTGATTTTAACGCCGGATTGGCCGCTGAATATTCTCAGCTACCTATACGGTATGAATTCTACCGACCCGACCCCTGCCGGTTTTGCCATCTGTATGGCCTTTTACCTGGCGCTGGCATTCCTACCGGCGCTGATCGTACCAAAGAAATTGAGGAACTGCTTATGAAGCGCACCCTTGCCTACAACCGATACCCGCTGGTCATCTGCACACTGGGGCTGCTGCTGGGCGCACTGCACAGTCTGTTCCAGCTGCACCAGACCCCTGCGGATACCTGGACTGCGGCCTATCTGACCGCCCGGGAGGGAACAGAACTGATGCTGACGGAGAACAGCACCGATCCCCAAGTGCTGCGCAGTCTGCTGCATCTGCTCATCGGCGTGCCCCTGCTGGGCGGACTGTTCAGTCGGGAATACCAAGTAAAAGGGGTATTCATCGCCACCCGCCGGGGACGCTATCTGCGCTTTTACCGGGCAGAAATGGGGCGGCTGCTGGCAGTAACTCTGCTGTACAACCTGCTGTATTGCGGTGCCCAGGCGCTGTGTGCCACGGTGGCCGTCCACGCCCTGCCTGCCGGTGCCGCAGTTCGACTAATAGGGATCAGCCTGTTTAGCGACACGCTGGTGCTCTTTGGCTTTGCGGTGCTGTGCGCCGGTCTGTGCGTGACCCGGGGCGAAAAAGCAGGCGTACTGCTGGGTGCCGCCGCCTTTTTGCTGGCGGTGTGGGTGCTGCTATGGGGCCGGGTGCTAAAGACAAAAGATATTTTGTGAGGTAGACTATGCCAAAAATCATATTGCAAGACTATACCAAGACTCTGCGTGGCAAGACCGTACTGGACCACATAGACCTGACGCTGGAAAGCGGCGGTATTTACGGCCTGGCCGGGCAAAACGGCTGCGGCAAGACCATGCTGCTGCGGGCCATTGCCGGGCTGATGACCCCCACCACCGGCACAGCCACCGTAGGCGTCACTCGGGTGGGCAACGGGGTCTATGCGCCCCATGTAGGGCTGGTGATCGAGAATGTATTTCTCTACGAATACCTAAGCGGCCGCCAAAACCTGCAAATGCTCAACGACCTGTCCGATCACAAGATCAGTGACGGCGAACTGGACGGCTGGCTCACCCGCTTTGGGCTGGATCCCACGGATCGGCGTCCTATGAAAAAATACTCCCTGGGTATGTGCCAAAAGGTCAGCCTGATCCAGGCGCTGATGAACCAACCGGAATTGGTGCTGCTGGACGAACCCACCAACGCGCTGGACGATGACAGCGTGCAGGTGCTGGAAGAAGAAATTCTTCGTATGAACCGGGAAGCAGGCACCACCTTTGTGATCGCCAGCCACGACCGGGCTACTTTAGAGCACCTGTGCACCAAAATACTGCGAATGGAGGCGGGGCACCTTGCGTAAAAAACAACTGACCATGCAGCAGGGACTGGCGCTGGGCTGCCTGATCCTGATGGTGTGCGCCGTACTGTTCGGCATTGTGCTGCGGGCCACCCGCGCCCACGACTTAGAGGACCCGGAAAAGGTGGCGGCTGCCATCTGCGATCTGCCGACCGATTTCCGGGAGGATGCCGATGCAAAGGTCGAAATGTTAGACATAAGCACAGCGGTGGAGCAGCTGCAAGACCGGATTCCCCTGCAAGTGGAGATCACCGGTATGCAGCCCACCTACAACAACCTGCGCTACACCGCCAAGGTGCTAAAGACCACCGATCGGGAGCAGGCAGGCAACACGGTGGTGCTGTATCTGCTCATGTCCATGGAAAAAATGAGCGACGGCAAGCTGCACTGCGACACCGGCACCGGTTTGCCCCTGGCAGTAGGTCACAAATACCTGCTGTTTGTCCGCCCTATGGAATACATGGACCTGTACCAGCGTACCCTACCCTGCCGAGAATACCAGGCCACCACCAACGCCACGGACGCCACGCTGTACAGCTTTTGCCTGGATCGCACACAAACCCGCCCACTGCCAACCACGCCGCTGACCTTTCAGCAGGTTACAGAATACGATTACCTGGTCTATTCTCAAAAGGCGCTGGACCACGCCAAAAAATTCACCGCCGACATACAGAAGCACTACGGCGTAACTGCAAAATAACATAAAAAGCCCCATTGCCAAGGGTTGGCAATGGGGATTATTCATTCCCTTTACAGGTGGAAGATCAGCTTGTCACTACACTTATTAAAGACGAACAGCCCGATAGCCAGGGTGACCAGCGACACCACCGAGGCATACAGCAGCAAATTCCAGGTCATCATTTGGCCGTACAGAATACACTGGCGGAACAGCTCGATCATCGAATATAGTGGGTTGATCTTAATAAGTACCACGATCCAATCGGAGGTAATGCGGTACAGAGGATAAATGATGGGCACCATATAAAACAGCAGGTGACACAGCACATCCCAAATATACTCCACATCCCGGAAATAAACGGACATCACGGACAGGATCATACCCACGCCGGTGCAGAACACCAACAGAATGAACATGGGCACAAAGAACAGCACTGCGTAGCCGTTTAGGTGCAGGGCGTGGCCGTTGCTGATTCCGGTAAGCTTAAAGAAGATCCACACGCTCACCAGGCAAAGCAGCGAGATGGCGAAGGTTACATAGCAAGAGAGAATGGAGCTAAGCGGGTACATATACTTGGGCACATAAACCTTCTTGATGATCCCTGCATTGCGGCGGAAGGAGGTCATAGCCTGTTTGGTGGAAGATGTAAAGAAATCAAACATCAACCGGCCGGTAAACAGGAATACCGGGTAACAGATCACGCCCTTGTTGCTGCGGCCAAAGATTCCGCTGAACACCACAGAAAGCACGATCATGTTCAGCAGCGGCTGCAAAAAGCTCCACAAAATACCGATCCAGGAGTCCCGGTACTTTAACTTAATATTCTTACGGGTCAGCTCCATTAGCAGGTTTTGATACTTTTGGAACACCCGTGTATCGTGCGCAAGCGCGCGCTTTAATTTTTTTACCTTCGGCATAGATACACCTCGATCCGCTCAGGGCGGCAATGATTTTGCGCTGCTTAACGCAGCCAAACACCGGATATAACTAAGGCATTATAACACACGTCGCCGCATTTTTCAACTTAAAGTGCGAATTTGGTACAAAATGTACCCTTTAGCGAAACAGATCGGCAATGGTCAGCGCTGTTTTGCGGGCAGAGGCGTCGCCGTCCACCGCATAATCTGCCGCTGCACGATACTTGGCCTGGCGGGCGTCATACAGCGCCTTGGCCTGCACCGGATCCCGAAATAAAGGGCGGTTGGCGCCGTTGCCCACCCGCTGACAGATCACCTCAAAGGACGCGTCCAGCAGCACGATCTTGCCGGTGGTGCACAGGGTCCGTACATTCTCGTCAAAGGTCAGTGCCCCGCCGCCGGTGGAGATCACGCAGTTGGGAATCTCTGCCGCCTCTGCGCAGGCCGCACGCTCCAGCTCTCGAAAATAGTCTTCCCCGTGCACCTGAAAAATAGCCGGAATAGACACGCCGCTGCGAGCCTCCACCAGCTGATCCGTATCCACAAACCGGCGACCCATAATTTTGGCCAACTCTTTGCCCACCACAGTCTTGCCGCTGCCCATAAAGCCGCAAAGCACAATATTCATTACAGCAGTTCCTCCATTTGCTCGATCACCCGCTGCACCTGGGCAGGGGTGTAGGTCACATCATTCCAAATCTCCTGGGCTACCGCTGCCTGCCACACCAGCATGGGCAGGCCGTTCACCACCTTGGCGCCGTTTTGCCGAGCCAGGCGCAGCAGCCGGGTTTCCATTGGATTATAAATGGCGTCAAATACCGCAGCCGTGTGGGCCAGCACACCCGGCTCCAGCGGGCAAGCGTCCACCTTGGGGAACATACCCACCGGGGTGCCGTTGACGATCAGATCCCAGTCACCGGCAACGCTATTGAAATCCGTCACCGTCACCGCGCGGCCGCATTTTTCGGCAATTTCTGCCGCCAAGGCACAACCTTTCGACGGTGTGCGGGCAGCCAGGGTCACCGCCGCACCTGCCAGCACCGCCTCAAAAGCAAACATATGCGCCACGCCGCCGGTGCCCAGTACCAGCACGCGTCCGGCCAGCGGAATGCCCGCTGCGGACAAGGAGCGCAAAAAACCGTAGCAGTCCGTATTGTAGCCGTAAAATTTGCCGTCCCGCACCGCCACCGTATTCACCGCCCCAAAGAGCGCCGCCTTTTCGTCCAGTTCTGCCATAGCCGACAGCACCGCTTGCTTGTGGGGAATGGTAACATTAAATCCACGCAGCGTTTGCAGTTCCGGCAGCCGATTCGCCAGATCCTCCGGTGCAATATCCAACAACCGGTAGTCCCCCTCCAGGTGCGCGGCAGCCAGCAGCGCCCGGTGAATTTGGGGAGAGAGAGAATGACCCAGCGGGTGACCGATCAGTGCATAGTGCGTCATGATTTTTCCCTTTCCGCTCCCGGTCCAAAAAAATATTGCCGAAAGCATTGACTTTTTTATAGGAATTATATAATATGATAGCATATAAGACTTGTATTAACAACAGTTTTTTGGAGATGAGCAGTTATGGTACTGGATAAAATGAAAGACATTTTGGTGGAGCAGCTGGAGTGTGACCCGGAGGACATCACCATGGAGAGCCTGCTGGTAGACGACCTGGGGGCCGACAGTCTGGACGCCATCGACATTGTTATGAGTGTGGAAGATACGTTCAAGGTTGAAGTACCGGACGAGATCATCGAGAAGATCGAGACTGTGGGCGACATTGTCAACTACATTGAGGATCACATCTGATTTGCACTTTTCACCATTTGTCAATTCCTGTCAAAAATTGCGGCAAAAAGTGTGGTTTTTTTATCAAAGTTGCCCTGTTTGAATTGACAATTCACTGAAATTCAAGTAAAATAGAAAGGCAGATGATCGTGCATCTGCCTTTCCGCTTTTTTAGGGGAAAAAGCGCCGGCGATGCATGGTCTTACCGACATGGAGAGGGGAATCTTTATGGCAAAGAAGTATATCTTGGCCCTGGATCAGGGAACCACAAGTTCCAGAGCCATCATTTTCAACAAAAAGGGTGAGATCGTCGCCAAGGCGCAAAATGAATTCACCCAGCACTATCCGGAGAACGGCTGGGTAGAGCACGACCCGATGGAAATTCTGTTTAGCCAGATCAGCGCCATACTGACCGTGCTGCGCAAGGAAGCGGTGGATCCCAAGGAGATCGCCGCCATCGGCATTACCAACCAACGAGAGACCACCGTGGTGTGGGAGAAGGAGACCGGTCGTCCCATTTATAACGCCATCGTATGGCAGTGCCGCCGCACGGCGGACCTGTGCGAGGAATTGAAGGCGCAGGGGCTGAACGATTATGTAAAGAGCACCACCGGTCTGCTGATCGACGCCTACTTCAGCGGCACCAAGATCAAATGGATCCTGGACCATGTGGAGGGCGCCCGGGAGCAGGCGGAACGGGGCGAGCTGCTGTTCGGCACCATTGACAGCTGGCTGATCTGGAACCTGACCAACGGCAAGGTGCATGTGACCGATTACTCCAATGCCTGCCGCACCATGCTCTTTGACATTGACAAGCTGTGTTGGGACCCGTTTTTATGTGAAAAGCTGGGCATTCCCATGTCCATGCTGCCGGAGGTAAAGCCATCCAGCTGCATTTACGGCGAAGTGGCTAAGATCACCGGCATTGAGGACATTGCCGGTGTGCCCATTGCAGGCGCCATTGGTGACCAGCCGGGTGCACTCTTCGGCCAGGGCTGCTTTGAGTCCGGCCAGGCCAAGAATACATACGGCACCGGCTGCTTTTTGCTGATGAACACCGGCGAAAAACGGGTAGACTCTCGCTCCAACCTGCTCTCCGGCATTGCCTGGGAACTGGACGGCAAGATCACCTATGCGCTGGAAGGCTCCGCCTTTAACGCCGGCAGTGTGATCAAGTGGCTGCGCGATGAGCTGGGACTGATTGAGAACGCGCCCCAGTGCGACAAATTCGCCGCCACGGTGCCGGATTCCGGCGGGCTGTACTTTGTGCCGGCCTTTACCGGGCTGGGCGCTCCCTACTGGGATATGTATGCCCGCGGGGTCATGATCGGTCTGTCCCGTGGGATCAACAAATTCCATGTATGCCGAGCGGTACTGGAAAGCATTACCTACCAAATGACCGACCTGCTGGAAGCCATGATGAAGGATTCCGACATTATCCTCAAGGATCTTCGGGTGGACGGTGGCGCTTCCGTCAGCGATATTATGATGCAGATGCAGGCGGATATGACCGGTGTAAATGTGAATCGACCCAAGAATGTGGAAACCACAGCCCTGGGCGCTGCCTACTGTGCCGGGCTGGCTACCGGTGTGTGGAAAGACACGGCGGAGATCGAGGCCAACCGCCAAGTAGACAAGATTTTTGTACCCTCCATGGAAGAGGGGCTGCGTAACCGAAAGTACACCGACTGGAAGCGGGCGGTAGAGCGCTCCAGAAACTGGGAACGCTAAATATACCGATTTATACATAAGTTAATCAGGGGGGACAAGGCGCGCGGCAACGGGTGCTTTGTTCCTCTTTTTATTTTGCGGCAAAGCCGCACCCAAATTCTATTCCACAACAAGGAGAACCCATTATGTCAAAAGTCATTGTACCCTGGGATCTGATCACCAATTTTGTGACAGACGCTTTCATCGGCTACGGCATTCCCGCAGAGGACGCCAAGATCTGCACGGATGTTTTGCTGGAGTCCGACCGCCGCGGTATTGAAAGCCACGGCTGCAACCGGTTTAAGCCCATTTACCTGGATCGGATCAAAGCCGGGATCCAAAATCCGGTGACCCGGTTTGAGATCTTAAAAGAAACCCCCACCACCGCCGTGGTAGACGGCCACAACGGCATGGGTCAGGTGATCGGCCATCGGGCCATGCAGATGGCCATTGATAAGGCCAAGGAATACGGTATGGGCATGGTGGCCGTGCGCAACAGCTGCCACTACGGTATTGCCGGTTATTACGCCACCATGGCCACCAAGGCCGGCTGCATCGGCATCACCGGCACCAACGCCCGCCCCTCCGTGGCGCCCACCTTTGGTGTGGAGGGTATGTTCGGCACCAATCCGCTGACCGTAGGCATTCCAACCGATGAGGACTTTGACTTTCTCATCGACTGCGCCACCTCCATCACCCAGAACGGCAAGATCGAATATTACGCCCGCATTGGCGAGGACGTGCATCCGGGCACGGTAATCGGTCGGGACGGCCAACCCATCTCCGGCGACAGCGGCGAGGCACTGAAGAAGATTCGCAGCGGCGACGCAGCGCTGACCACCCTGGGCGGCATTGGCGAAGCCCTGGGCGGCTACAAAGGCTACGGCTACGCCATGGTGATCGAGCTGCTCTCCGCCGTGCTGCAAGACGGTGCCTACGGCAAAGATCTGGACGGCAAGGACGAGAACGGCAACATTCGCCCCTATCACTTGGGCCACTTCTTCATTGCCATTGACACCGATCACTTCCTGGGTCAGGAGCTGACCCGCAAAAAAGCCGGCGAAATTCTCCGCAGTGTGCGTGCCTCTCAAAAAGCGCCGGGCGCCGACCGCATTTTCACCGCCGGTGAAAAAGAGTGGGAGATCTGGCAGCAGCGCAAGGACAGCGGCGTGCCCATCAACGACTCTGTGCAGAAAGAAATTTTGGAAGTTCGGGACGAACTGGGTCTGACCCAGTACAAGTTCCCCTGGGAATAAGCGAGGTAACTATGGATTACAGAAAAGAATCATTAAGACTCCACGGTGAGTGGAAAGGCAAAGTTGAAGTAGTAGCGCGGGCCAAGGTGGACAACAAGGATGCCCTGTCCCTGGCCTACACGCCCGGCGTGGCAGAGCCTTGCCTGACGATTCAGGCAGATTACAACAA
>ENA-OQHR01000503-OQHR01000503.1-human-gut-metagenome-genome-assembly--contig:-NODE-503-length-28325-cov-7.124611_pt1 | contig 28325 bp, 20 predicted proteins | sample MGYA00242566_ERZ504725 | MGnify/ENA primary metagenome ERZ504725 (study PRJEB26092, sample SAMD00036217) | human gut metagenome | host: Homo sapiens | study: EMG produced TPA metagenomics assembly of... | reverse complement strand
ACTTCATTTGCCAGAGCATAAGAGTAAGAGGAAACGGCGGCTTTGCTTGCGGAGTAGAAGGTCTGGAACGGAATGTGCGCTACGGCAGCAACAGAGCTGATGTTCACAATATGCCCCTTCCCTTGATGGCGCAGGAAGGGGAGAACCGCTTTATTCACAGTGACTGTCCCGAAAAAGTTCACATCAAACTGTGCTTTGGCTTGCTCCATGGACGTAAACTCCACCGCACCGGAAATGCCAAAGCCTGCACAGTTGACCACCGCATCAATTTTGGTCTCTTTTTGGATGACCTGCTGCACAGCGGCGTTGACCGCATCTTCATCGGTCACATCGACAGACAGATGGGTAACGCCCTCCATAGGGATATTTCTGCGGCTGAACTCATAGACGATGCAGCCGTTCTCCTTCAGAGCGGATGCCGTGCACCGCCCGATGCCGGAGCTTCCTCCGGTAACAATGACGACCTTGTTGTTTTCTCCCACCATGATTTTCCTCCTGAAAATGTTGATTTGGTTCGAGTATACCGCATCGCAGGGCGACTGTCTATACGGATAGCCGGATCGTGGAAAAGTACAGGGATCAACTTGCGTAAATTTTCACACAGATTGGCCTCTCTTTTTTACACAGCCAATGCCAATTAGCGCTTGAAAACGAAACACTGCGCAAGTATACTATACTAGTTATACTGTACAAGCTTGATCACAAATCAGTATGCCAGTTGACCATAAAAGACATACCAGAATTGAAGCGTGCGGCGGGGTCAAAACCCTACGAGGATGAAAATGAAATTCGATAGAAGACTTACAGATGAAATCTACACTTCCGATACGGTAAGGCTGGGAAAAAATGCATTTCAGGCCATGCAGGAGACGATCTATCATAATGGCGGTGTCGGAACCATTACCGGGTACTATGATGCCGAATTGTCGATCCTGTCGGTCAGTAATCTGTTGCTGCATAATCTGAACCACAGCTATGCATCCCTGATGGAACAGACAAAGGGTTCGCTGAAGAATCTTTTCTATAAGAAAGATGCCGCATTCCTCGACAATGCACGCTTTCGTCAGCTCCAAGGCGAAGGGGAAGGCCGGATCCTCACGGCAGATGGGGCTCCCGTCTATGTGCGTCTCTACAAAAAAGATGCAGTCGATACGGATGGAACACCGATCTGGATCATGTCAGTACAGATGAACTGGGCGTATGAGAACCTTGCGCTGGTTAATGAATCCATCCATTCTGCACTATGGTATTTTGAGTGTAATGAAAACGGTGAGATCGTTCATGTGAACTGGAGCCATGCGTTCCGGCAGATCCTTGGATATCATGACATTCTGGATTTTCCGAACAAACTGGATTCGTGGTCGAACCTTCTGCACCCGGAGGACTATGACCGGGTAATGCAGCTGCTTTTGGAAGCGATTGCGGACAAAACCAATGCTACGAAGTATAATGTTGAGTACCGACTGAAAATGCAGGATGGCCAATACCACTGGTTCCGGGCATCGGCGGAGGTGATACGCCGTCTGGATGGTTCGGCCAATCGAATTGCCGGAATCATCAGCAACATTGACGCGGAAAAAAGAAGCCGGATGCAGGCGCAGCGGGCAGCGGCATTTCACCGTGCATTTACCAGCGCAAACCTCTGCGAATACTATGTAAATCTGGAAAAGAACACCTTTGACACTTTCAAAGTGGAGCCCTCTTTGATGACGGCCTTTGAGCAGAACCACACATGGGATGGACTAGTCAGATTCCTTGTGGATAACTATGTGGTTGAAGAGGACAAAAAGTCTGTAACGGATTTCTACAATCGCGCCTACATCACGGAAAAACTAAAGGGGCTTGAGACGGAGCTGCGTCAGGAGTGCCGCATCGTTCTGAATGGGGAGGAACGATGGGTCAGCAACGTGGTCATGCGCGGTGAGATCGAAGATTCCGAATATGCGATGATTTTTCTGCGGGACATCACAGAGTCCAAAGCAGAGACGGCACGGCGGATGCAGATGGCCTCAGATAACGCATCTATGGATCTTTTGATCAAGAGTATGGTGCGTCTGCTGGATCGCTTTGTCGTCTGCGATCTGGAGAATGACCGGTATCGGTTCTATAATCTGCAAGGTGAAATGATATACGCGCCGACGGGAACCTACCATGATTTTGTGGAGCAGGTGGCTGTAAGGTATAAGACGTTGGAGCCATTGGCGGCGATAGACGCATTGTTCTCACCGGAAAATATCCGAAAGAATTTGCAGGATGAGAACGACATCTACAAATTTGAATACTGCTCCATGGATGAGAACACCTATAAGATCGCTTCCTTCATTCCGCTGGAGTGGGATGGCACAAAGCTGGTCAAAGCACTGTTGGCATCTATGGATGTGTCACAGGAGAAAAAGGCCGAGATCGAATCCCATAAGGCACTGAAGGATGCGTACCGGGCGGCAGAAAACGCAAGCCGCGCCAAGACAGAATTTCTCTCCAATATGTCCCATGATATCCGTACACCAATGAATGCAATCGTTGGTTTGACCGCCATTGCGGGTGCGAATATCGAGAGCCAGGACAGGGTGGTCGAGTGCCTTGGCAAGATCACAAAATCGAGCCGTCATCTGTTGGGACTGATCAATGAAGTGCTGGATATGGCCAGAATCGAGAGCGGGCGAATGAGCCTTGCCGAGGAGGATTTCAGCCTGCCGGAGCTGGTCGATAACCTGCTCACCCTTACAAAACCGGCAATCGACGAGCACAAACATCAGCTCGAAGTCCATGTTGAGCACATCGAGCACGAAGCTGTCTGCGGCGACAGCCTGCGCATCCAGCAGGTCTTTGTGAACCTGATGAGCAACGCCGTCAAGTACACCCCGGATGGCGGAAACATCACCCTTACGATCAAGGAAAAACCGAACGGCTTCTCGGAGCTTGGCTGCTACGAGTTTTCCATCGAGGACAACGGCATCGGTATGACGCCGGAATTCCAGAAGATCATGTTCGAGCCGTTCAGCCGGGCAGACGATCACCGGACGACCAAGGTGCAGGGCACCGGTCTTGGCATGGCCATTGCAAGAAACATCGTCAACCTGATGAATGGTGACATTCAGGTCGAAAGCGCTCCCAACAAGGGAACGAAGATCACGGTCACGGTCTATCTGAAGCTTCAGGAGAACGAGAAGGAACAGGAAAAAGAACTGCTCGATCTGCCGGTACTGGTCGTGGACGATGACAAGACCTGCTGCGAAAGCACCGTTGCAACCCTTCAGGAGATCGGCATAGCGGGCGAATGGGTCCTGACCGGCAAGGAAGCCGTGGAACGCTGCGCGGCGCGGCACAAGACCGGCCGCGACTATTTTGCGGTGATCCTGGACTGGAAGATGCCGGAGATGGACGGCATCGCAACGGCCAGAAGGATTCGGGAATGCGTTGGGGAGGAAGTCACGATCATCATCCTGACTTCCTTTGATTTCAGCGAGATCGAAGAAGAAGCCAGAGCAGTGGGCGTGAATGCGTTTATGGCAAAACCGCTGTTCCGTTCTCGTCTGACGGCAACTCTGCGACAGTTTACATCCGGGAAGAAGGAGAAAAACGCCCGGAACTATCTGGAAGATTTTGCGAAGGAAAACTATGCGGGCAAGCGGATCCTTCTTGTGGAAGATAATGCGCTGAACCGTGAGATCGCAACCGAGATCATAGGCATGACGGGCGTGACCATTGACATTGCCGAAAACGGAAAAATTGCAGTCGAAAAGGTGATGGAAGCGCCAGAAAAGTGGTACGATCTCATTTTTATGGACATCCAGATGCCCATCATGAATGGTTACGAAGCCACTGCTGCGATCCGTGCGCTTGCCGGCAGCCGGGGCAAGGTGCCCATCATTGCCATGACGGCAAATGCCTTTGCCGAGGACGTGCAGCTGGCAAAGAACACCGGCATGAACGAGCATATCGCCAAACCGCTTGATTTGAATAAGCTGAACGATGTGCTGAAACAGTGGCTGTGATCTGTGCATTGCCGTAAGGCGCGTGATACTGTTGACCGGGCAATCAAAAAGCATGAAATGAAGAACGCCGAGGAATCCCTTCCCATGTGGGAGGAACCCTCGGCGTTCTTTAGTTTATATAGCAGCGTTCCTCACCGGGCAGCAGATAGATCGTATCCACGTTCAGCAGCTCCTTTTCACTATGTTCGTGTGCAAACCGCACAACACGCAACGTCTGCTATTGTACCATGAACCATCAAATTCTTCTATTGACCCTTACGCCAAAAAGGAACTGGATTTTTCGTAGGATGTGCCGATTGACATCCTCAAAAGCGTCCCGCCGGGACGCGCAGCCTGCATTGGAAAATGCAGAACAAAGGGGGTTGGGGCACTCCCCAACAAGCATTTTGCAACGCAAAAAGTGTTTTTGTATAGACGAAAACATTGCTTGCTGGGTCACTTTTCGTCCGGGGCGCTGCCGCTGCCGGAGTTCAGGATCGCCACGAACTGCTGCAGCTGCTTGAGGGAGCTTACACCCAGTTTTTCGTAGATGTTCTTGTTGTGGAAGCGCAGGGTACTGTCCTTGATGTCCAGCTGCTCCACGATCTCCCGGGTGCGCAGCCCGGCGGCGTAGCCGTCAAAGATGCGACGTTCGGTCTTGGTCAGGGTGGGGATGCCTGCCACAAAGGTCTGAAAGGCATCGGGCACCGACTCGTTGCGGCACACGTCCGCCAGCCGGGACAACTCAGTCTGCATCTGCTGGCGTTCCAGCTGCAGCTCGTCCATCCGCCGCCGGGATTCTCGCCGGTCCTCCTCGAACTGCCGGAACGCCGGCGAGAGGATGCGCCGGTGGAAGTTCATGCAGCAGAACACCACGAAAAAGGCGATGAACAGGCCGATGAGCAGCATCTGCAGATTGCCGGAAAAGACCAGTCTCCGGTAGTCTGCCATGGGGATGCACACCGCCAGCCGGTAGGACTGGCTCTCGCTCAGGCGGCACAGCTGGGAGATGCCCGCATAGGCGCTGTCGGGGCCGGTCAACTGGGTCAGCCCGCCGCCCATGCTGCGCAGCACCAGCGTGTTCCGGAGGGTATGGTAGTAGCCGCCGGTGGTGCCGCTGCTGAGGGCGGCGCTGGCGTTCAGCCCGCTGTCTGCCGGGGCAAGCAGGCAGATCAGGCGGTCAAAGCCGGTGGGTTGGGCAAAGTTCTGCTTGAAAAAGCTCTGGCTGATCTCAAAGCCGCACAGCCCGTACATGGTGCCGTCGCGGCCCCGCAGGGGCAGCAAAAACAGCTGCACCTCCTCCGAGGTGCCGGGGAGGCTGAACCGCTCGGTCAGCGTGTAAGACTGGTACAGCGGGGTGCTGCCGGGGGTCATCCAGCGGTCGTAGTCCGGGAACTGGTCGGTCTGGAACTCCATGCGCCATTTGCGGTGGGGCATCACGCTGCGGGCCTTGCCCACCTCCGCACTGCCCCGGTACAGCAGCAGGGGCACGGTGGGGGTGTCGGCACCGCTTTTCTGCACATACAGCCCGGCGCGGGAATGCTCTGCCCCCTCCATGCGGGTGTTGACGGTGGCATCCAGCAGCACAAAAGCGCCGGAACAGCCGGTCTGGCGCAGACGGCGGCACAGCGGCTCGAGCATTTTCTCCTCCAGCGCGTTCAGCACCTCGGGGGAGTCGTTCAGCTGGGCAAAGGACATCTGCCGCAGGGCAAGCTCCTTGTCCACCTCTGCGCTCATGTCCTCGGACAGGTTCACACCCATGACCGCCAGCTGGTCAAAATAGCGCTCCATATCGTTCTGGAACACCGAAAACTGGATCTGCAGACTGCGGCTGATGTCCTTTTTGGTGTTGTGCAGGCTGGCAAACAGGAACAGCGCCGCACCAAAGGTCAACACCAGCAGCACCACCAGCAGCAGGCAGGCCCACAGCAGCCGGCTGCTCATGGGGCTTTGGCGGATTTTTTCACGGTGCCGGTCAACAAAGTGCATCAAAGTCCCTCCTTTCCGGCTGAGCGGCAGGCTCAGGCATTGTCACACAGCAGCTGCCATGTTTCCTCGGCAAGGGCTTCCAGCGTTTCGCCGCCCGCAAGGCGCTGGGGATAGTCCTTCTGGCGCTGGCGCAGGCTGTCGTACAAGGTTTTGGCCTTGGCGTGGTACCCCACGATGCCCGGTTCGGACAGGGGGGTGTTCTGGATGCGCATTTCGTTGTAGACGTCGTACAGCCGCTGATAGCTCTGCTGCTCAAACGGATAGTCCGCAATGGCATCAAAGGCGGCGCTGGACACCGGCATATATCCGGTGTCGGCGGCAAATTCCAGATTGCGCTGCTGCTCGGTGAGCCAGCGCAGGAACACGGCGGCGGCTTCGGCCTTCTGGTCGGTGGTCTTGAAGGCGCACAGACCCACACCGGCCTGCGGCATCAGGGGCGTGGTGGTGCCTGCGGCGTGGGGCAGGGGAGCCAGCAGCAGGTCGGTGAGCTCTGTGGTGTTGTCCGGGTAGGTGACGAAATCATTGTAATAAAGGATGGCCGCAGAGCTGCCAAGGCCTGCCAGCGTCTCGCCGGTCATCACCTGCGTGTTGGAGTACAGGTCCGACACCAGAATATCGCCCTGCACCAGTGCCCGGGCAAACTCCATCCACGAAGCGCGGAAGGTCTGGTTGGTCAGATCGTACCAGCTGCCCTTGTATAGCTCGCCGCTGCCCTGCTCCAGCGCGTTCAGCTCCACCAGACGCAGGGGGTAATCCAGCGCGCAGAAGGGCTTACCCTGCGACCACTGCCGGTAGGCACCCGCCATTTCAAAAAAGCCGTCCCATGTGGCAAGGGTGGAAAGCTGCGCCCCGGTGTCCGCCGCAAACCGGGCGTACTGGGAGCCGTTCAAAAAGATGAGCTGTGTGGATTTGGACACCGGGAACACCACCTGCTTCCCGTCAATGATGCCGTCCTGCACAAAGCCGGGCACATAGGCCGCCATGTCCTCGGCGGTGAACCAGTCGTTCCAGTCCACAAGGTTCTCAATGCCCAGAGCGCTGGCGTCCGCGGGGTGGGCCGAGAACAGGTCCGGCAGGTCCAGCGCGCCGGGCTTGCCGGCCTTGGCGTCCTGCAGCTGGCCGCCGATGGCGGCACTGTTGGTCATGTTGGTCACGTTGAGCAGGATGCCCTTCTCTCTGCCCACCGTGTCGTTGAACTCGGTCAGCAGGCGGTTCATGGGCGAGTCCGCCTGTTCGCCGTACACATGCCAGATGCTGAGCATGGTGGGGTCCTTGGGAGAAAGCAGGGTCTTGCTGCCGCCGCAGCCCGCAAGAGCCAGACCGGGGACAAGCGCCGCAAGCTTTAAAAATGTCCTTCGTTCCATTTTTCATGACTCCTTTCCGCACATTGCAGCCAGAGGGGGGAAACCGGCACAGGCAGGGCTGCAGCTGCCTGTTTTGGTGGGAAACCACCCCAAAATCCCCCCAATTTTGGGCTTTTTGGGGGGATTTTTTGAGGGGGAAGCCCCAAACCCCAAAAATTTTTTTGGAATTGCCCCCCAAAAACGGCTTTTCTGAGGGGGCAATTTTTTCCCGGGTATGATACAGTACAAACAGAAGAGGTCCCGCGCCGGTGCAGAAAGCCTGTCGCTGTGCACAAAACGCGTCAACAGGCATCTGCGGATTCTATTCATAAGGATAGCATAAGATGGAGCGGACTGCAAGTGCAGAGAATACCAAAACCAGAGCCCCTTAAAAAGCAGAGGGGACAAACAGAAAGGAGCACCCCATGAAAGAGATGAACCGACGCGCATTCCTCACCCTCTCCGGCGCAGCCGTTGTGGCGCTCTCGCTGGCAGGCTGCGGCGGCGGGCCCTCCGTGCCTCCCGCACCTCCGGCCTCTGAGAGCAAAGAGATGGCCCTGTTCAAAGCCATCAACGAGGTCTGGTATGAAGTCAACAGCGAAGTAATCACCCATCCCGACCTTAAGATCTGCAAGTCTTTGGTCTACTGTCAGGAGGCTGCCGACCTCGCAAAGTTTACAGCCAGCCCCTTTGAAAACAATGAACCTGAAGTAGACGAGGAGGATTACCGCAAATGGAGCTTGCCTGATGATGTATTCCACGAGTACCAACGCCGTGAGTCTGAAATGATAGAGGGAATCAGGGAAAAATATGGAAACGGAAGCTATCGGGGAACTGCGGGAGTTTCTAACTACACCCATGACGGTCTGCAATTAAAGCAACTGTATCCTAGTAATCCGAGCGAGGTCAAGGCGTTTGTGCGGGATCTGGTCGGGCATGGACTGGCGAGTCCGCATCCCGAGCAGTGGATGATCGGGCTCTACTGCCCCACCATTAAGGGCAAGACCTATACGGTGGCGGTAATGGTAGACTTTGCACCGATCTGAAGCGGGGCAGGGATGCACGGACTTCCCGCAAGTCCCGAACCGTAATCTATCATATACTGTATTGAAAGGAGCACCCCATGAAAGAACTGAACAGACGCGAATTCCTTACCCTCTCCGGCGCAGCCGTTGCAATGATGGCACTGGCCGCCTGCGGCAGCACCCCTTCCACGCCCGAAGTACCCACTACCGGCGAAGAAGCCAAAGTGCTGGAAGCCATCAACAAATACCGCGCAGCAGCCGGGGTGAAGGAACCGCTCATACTGGAGAACGGTCTGAAGCCCGCAGCTGAACTTGTGGTGAAGATTGCAAAGGGCGAAATGGCATTTGACGAGAAAGCCGCGGAAGCGCTTGGTAAGGCAGCAGCCGGCTATAATGTATCGGGCAGACCGATTGGCATGTCTATGAATTCCTCAGGTAGTATGATGCCGGTATGTGTTTACACGGAAAACGTAGACCTGCTGGTAAATAACTTGTCGATGCTGGACGAAGCTGATCAGACCAATCTAAAATCGGCCAGTCTGATTGCGATTCAGCTGTTCGAGTATGGCGGTGTGAAATACTGGGTCGCAGTAGCCGCCAACGGCAAAAAGTAACCCCTTAACCACAACCATTCCCATTTAACCCCCTGTTTGCCCCGGGCACACTCCCCCTGTGTCCGGGGCTTTATAGAAAGGAGCACCCCCATGAAACGATACGACCGACGGACCTTCCTCAAGCTCTCCGGCGCATCGGCGGTGATGCTGGCGCTGGCAGGCTGTGACGATAGCTGCTCCTCCGGCTCCACAAGTTCCGGCTCTGCCACAGAAACGCCTCCCTCGCCGCCGATCCCTGTGATCCGGGATGGGCAGAAGATCCTGACCATTTTCAACGCAGAGCTGGCCCGGCGAAAGGTGGAGAACATCAAGTTCGAGTACAGCAAGGGTCTGGAACACGCCATTCAGGCAGATGTGCAGATGTTTGTGGATAACGGCAGCCCGGAGTTCCCAGCGGAAGAGGGGCTCAGGCTGCGGATGGAGGGCGACTATGCCGCAAAGATGTGGGAAGGTCTGAACGAAGCCGGTTACAGTGCCGGCTCCACGGCCATCTTCCATATGCTCAATCAGTACCGGGTAGGCGTGGATTTCGACTACGAAGGAAAGCACCTTTACAGCATGGATCGTCTCTACCCCGCCACAGAGGCCCAGTTCCAGCAGTTGGTGGATGAACTGATCAAGGACTACGGCGGTGTGCCGGGGCTTCATGAGGACGACCCGGTGGTGAATAAGGTAGGCATCACTGTGGTGGATATCAACGACAAGACCTATTGGGCCGCCTACATCATCGACAAGTGGCAAGGCATAGGAGACGGCTGAACCACACCATAGAAAAGGAGCCCGCCATGAAATACCAACACCTTGTAAGCCTTGCTCTGGCTGCGGCGCTGCTGCTGACCGGCTGCGGCGGCACCCAGAGCAGCCCCAGCGCTGCTGCCGACCAAAGCTCCGACAACAGCCGAAGCACCCCCGGCGCGGTGACGCAGGCCGCCCAGACAGACCGCATCACCGACCAGTACACGCTGGAAAAGAACGTTTCGGGCGTGTGGGGGGAGGAAGCGGTGCAGTACATTTCCGTCCATGTGCCGCAGCTGGAATGCGACAGCCCGGATGCCGCCTACATCAACGATGAACTGAACGCCATCTATGCGGCAGATTTCCGGGAGTATGAGACCTACGAAGAAGCCGAACTGCCGGGCGGCGAGTACCCGCAGATCGGTGTGGGCTGGGATGCCTACTGGTACGGCGATTGCGTCAGTCTGGTGGTGCGCAGCCGCTACGGCGGCACCGCCCCGTGGCGTTACAGCGGCTGGTGCTTCGATTTTGCCACCGGTCGGCAGCTCACCGTGGCCGAGCTGCTGCAGCGGATGGGTCTGGACCCGAACACCGTGCAGCAGCAGGTGCAGCGGCAGGCCATGCAGGCCTTTGACCGGGAGATGGCGCAGGGCGCGTATTACGAGGGTCTGCGTCTCGGCGGAGAGCTTTCGCAAATGCGGATGGATACGCTGGAATACAATGAACTGGAAAACCTGTGTCTGCTTTTGCCGGAGCAGGATCAACTGGTGCTCCGGGGTAAGTATAGCTGCGAAGAAGGCTGGCAGCAGCTGGATGTGGAGATCCCGCTGACCTCCGCCGCCCCCGCCGACACCCCGGTGCTGACCGATACCTACGACGGTGTGCAGGTGCAGTTGAAGGGAACGCAGGGCACCATCACCCTGAGCCCTGCACCAAAAACCGCCACTTGGGACACGGAACTCAACCTCCGGCTGGAACAGGCGCACACCTACCCCATCCTTGGCTCTTATAATGAATATGTGGACGTGTGCATCGGGCAGCAGACCGACTCGGTGTTCCATCCGGTGATCTATCTGCTGACCAAAGACGGCGTGGTGGAGTATGTGGACGTGCTGCGCTGCCTGCTGTACGGGGATGCCATGGTCTGCCAGGACCCCATCTACATTGCCAACAACGGCGTGGCGCTGGAACTCTGCGGCAGCGAGGTGAACCTGCGCCGGGCGGATGGCTCTGTGCTGGAGCTGGCACCCCTGTCGGCAGAGTGGAGCGCGCAGGAGATCCCCTATTCCGTCACCGGCTCCTACAACTACACAGCCGAAAACGGCTGGAGCTGGATGGACCTGACCAGCGACGGCAGCGTTCAGCTGGGCGTGCAGGACAACAGCCGCATCTATCGGGGCGACGCCGCGTATCTGGGCGTGGTGCCCGAGGGCGTGGCGCTGGGCATCTCTACGGATGCGGGGCTCGAATTTGTGGCGGCGTTCAAGATGGACCTGTACAACGAGAACCTGACCATGACCATGATCGCCGGGCAAAACCCCTTTGCCGAGGGCGAGACCCAGCTGCAGATGACCCGCAGCTACGGCTGAGAACACAGGAGAACGACCATGAAACACAAACGCCTTGCCGCTGCGGTGCTGGCGGCGGCTCTCTGGCTGACCGGCTGCGGCGGCGCGGCGGCTCCCGCTGCCCCCGCAGGCTCCGGCGCAGCTTCCCAAAGCGCCGCAGGTACGGTGGTGCAGACGGCACAAAAAGACCGCATCACCGAGCAGTTCACGCTGGAAAAGACCGTCCGGGACGAGTACGGCATCACCCAGAAGCTGACGGTCCATGTGCCGCAGCTGGAATGCGACAGCCCGGACGCCGCCTATCTCAACGAGGAGCTTGCCGCCATGTATGCGGCAGACTTCCGGCAGTATGAGGACAGCCCGGAGGTCGAGCCGCAGCAGGACGAGTGGCGCCCGGAGACCTATATCAACTGGGACGCCTACTGGTACGGCGACTGCGTAAGCCTTGTGATGTTCCGCTACGACGGAGGCTCCGACCCGGGGTATTCCCGGGGCTGGTGCTTCGATTTTGCCACCGGCCAGCAGGTCTCCGTGGCTGAAATGCTGCAGCGCATGGGGCTGGACCCGGATGCCGTGCAGCAGCAGATGCTGCGTCAGGCGATGCAGACCTTTGACCGGGACATGGCGCAGGGCGGCTACTACGAGGGCCTGCGCAGCGGCGGCAATCTGGCAAGCATGCGGATGAACACGCTGGAAAACAACCAGCTGGAGGACCTGTGTCTGCTGCTGCCGGAGCAGGACCAGCTGGTGCTCCGGGGCGGGTGCAGCTCCACCGCCGGCAGCGGCTGGCGGCAGCTGGATGTGGAGATCCCGCTGCAGGCTGCTGACCCGCAGCCGCAGACGGTGCTGACCGACACCTACGGCAGCGCTTCGGTGCAGCTGGAAGGAACACAGGGCACCATCACCCTCCGCCGCACGCCGGAGACCGCCGCATGGGACGCGGATTACGGCATCCGGCTGGAACAGGACCGCACCTACCCCATCCTTGGCACTTATAATGAGTATATCGACGTGTGCATCGGAGAACTGGGCGCGTCCTTCCACCCGGTGGTCTATCTGCTGACCAGGGACGGCGTGGTGGAGTACGTGGACGTGCTGCACTGCCTCATGTTCGGCAACGCTCTGGTCTGTCAGGACCCCATCTACATTGCAAATCAGGGCGTGGCGCTGGAACGCAGCGGCAAAGAGGTAATTCTGCATCAGGAGGATGGCTCTGTGCTGGAGCTGGCTCCCCTGACGGCAGAGTGGAACGAGCTGGAACTCCCCTCTGAGGTCACCGGTGCCTTCAACGACATGTCTGACAACCAGTTCGACTGGATGGACGTGGAAAGCAGCGGTTCCGTCCAGATGGGCGTGCAGGACAACAACGTTTTCTATCAGGGCTACGCCGACTATCTGGGCGTGGTGCCGGAGGGCATGGTGCTGGGTGTCTCCACCAACGAGACGGCGGACGGGATGCCGGGCATCACCTTTGTGGCGGCGATGAAGTACGACCTGTACAACGAGACCCTGACCTTGACCATGCTCGACGGGCAAAACCCCTTTGCCGAGGGAAAGACCCAGCTGCAGCTGATCCGCTGCCCGGATTATTGACCCCGGCACGACTATTGAGAACACAGGAGAACCACCATGAAACACAAAGCGTTCCGCTGGATACCGGCAGTTCTGCTGGCGGCGCTGCTGGCAGGCTGCGGGGCAGAGACCGCACCCCCGGCAAGTGCCGCGGCCCCGGCCTCTGTCTCCGCCGCTGCTTCCACCCCGGAAGACCGCCCGGCGCAAAAAAAGCCCGGGGCAGACGGGCGGCGCACCGAACAGACTGTGGCAGAACCTCCAGCCCTGCCGGAAAACTGGGAGCAGCAGGTGCTAACCGAGTGGATGGCCGTGACCGTGGTGTCGGAGGAGGGGCGCTTTGCCCCCGCCGACCGCAACGAGAGTTACACTTTGCAGCTGAAAAAAGCGGAGATCACCGGCACGGTGACCGTCACCTTTGCCCGGAAAGAATACGTCAGCCCGCAGATCCAGTCCGCTGCCGAGACCCGCACCGGAGAGCTGAACGCCGGCGCTGTGACCGGCTGGGACGGGGAAAAAAGTCAGGGCTGGAACCTGAAATGTCTCAGCGAGGACGGCAGAAACAACTGGACCATCTCCATGATGGAGGACGGCTCCCTGCTGCTGCGGGCCGAAGGCCCGGAAGCGGGCAGCACCGTGTGGTACGAGCTGAGGCGCATCGAGGCGTGGGACGATATCGGCTACACCGCCATCCCCCGCAGGCTGTGGGGCACTTACCGCGCCGGAGACGAGTCCGCAAAGGGCATCCGCTGGATGACCTTCCTGCCGGACGGCAGCTGCTGTATGAGCGTGGAATGGGACGGGTGGAGCGGCATTCTGACCGGCACCGCAGAGGGAACACAGGGCCGCATCGAGGACGGCACTGAGCTGTATTTTACATTGACCGATCAGAACGGCAAGCCGTGCGAGTTCTGGGCCATTCTGCTGAACGATGACGGCAGCCCCAGCGGCTGCAGCCTGAAATACCGCGCCGGAGAGCAGTTGTTTGACCGGGACACACGTCCCGCTTACTGGAAAAACGACTCCCCGGATCTAACCCTTGTACCGTGACCGAAACCGAACGCAATGCGATGACAAAGCGTTGTCGCTTATAACAAACAAATAACAGGAGGAAATTACTATGGGTCTTATCAAAGCAGGTATGGGCGCACTGGGCGGAACCCTTGCAGACCAGTGGAAGGAATTTTTCTACTGCGATTCTCTGGACAAGGATGTGCTGATGGTCAAGGGCCAGAAGCGCACTTCCCGCCGCAGTTCCAACAACGGCGAGGACAACATCATCACCAACGGCAGCGGCATCGCCGTGGCAGACGGACAGTGCATGCTCATCGTGGAGCAGGGCCGCGTGGTGGAGGTGTGCGCTGAGCCGGGCGAGTTCACCTTCGATGCTTCTACCGAGCCAAGCGTTTTTACCGGCAACTTCGGCGACAGTCTGGCGGAAACATTCCTGACCGTGGCCAAGCGCTTTACTTACGGAGGCGACACCGGCAAGGATCAGCGCGTGTACTACATCAACACCAAGGAGCTGGGCGAGATCCTGTACGGCACTGCCACCCCCATTCCGTTCCGTGTGGTAGTCAGCGAGGAGCGGGGCTACAAGCTCTCGGTGAACCTGCGGTGCAACGGCAGCTTCACCTGCCGCATTTGCGACCCGCTGCTGTTCTACACCAACGTGTGCAGCAACGTCTCTACCCAGTATGACGCATCCGAGATCGCACCCCGGCTGAAGAGCGAGTTGCTGAACGCTTTGCAGCCTGCGCTGGCTACTCTTTCTGCCAACAAGGTGCAGTATTACGAGATCCCCGCCCACACGCTGGAGATCTCGGACGCCCTCAACGAGCAGCTGTCCAATGTCTGGCGCAAAAAGCGCGGCATTGAAGTGTTCTCCTTCAACATCAACTCCCTGTCCATCCCGGAGGAGCAGCAGAAGAAGATCACCGAGTGGGAAGAGAACGCCATGACCACCGACCCCACCACCGCCGCAGCTCGTCTGGTGGGTGGCCAGATCGACGCCATGAAGACCGCCGCCGGCAACACCGCCGGTGCCATGACCGGCTTTATGGGCATGGGCATGGCAGCCGGTGCAGGCGGTATGGGCGGCATGAGCGCCCAGAACCTGTTCGCTATGGGCCAGCAGGCCCGTCCGGACAGCGTGGACGCGCCCCAGCAGGTCAGCCGCCCCGCACCCGCCCCGGCAGACAGCTGGAAGTGCAGCTGCGGCGCTACCGTTACCGGCAAATTCTGCCCGGAATGTGGCAGCAAAAAGCCGGAGCCGAAGCCCGCTGCGGACAGCTGGACCTGCAGCTGTGGTGCTACCGTTACGGGCAAGTTCTGCCCGGAGTGCGGCAAGCCCCGCCCGGCGGCAGCAGAAGGCTGGACTTGCAGCTGCGGCGCGGTGAACAAAGGCAAGTTCTGCTCCGAGTGCGGCAAACCCAAGCCCGCCGGTACGCCCAAGTATAAGTGCGACAAATGCGGCTGGGAGCCGGCAGACCCCGCTCACCCGCCCAAGTTCTGCCCGGAGTGCGGCGACCCCTTTGACGACAGCGACCAGACCTGATCTGACAAATACAGAGCAATGAAAGGAGCATACCATGATGGGATTCTTTTCCAACCTGTTCGCAAAACAGAACTGCGCCGTCTGCGGCAAGGAGTGCGGCACCCTGCACCGCTCCAAGCTGCGGGACGGACAGTTCCTCTGCGATGACTGCGGCAACAAGTGCTCCAAATATATCCGGCTCAGCGAGCTGACGCTGGACGAGGCCAAGGAGCACATGGAGTATATGGCCCGGATGAAGCGGGTGTTCGACGAGGTGTTCGACAAGACCGAGTTCCGGGTCAACGCATACCCCTCCACCCCGACGCAAATGGGGCTGGTGTTCTGCGATGAGCTTGGAATGCTGTACATCGACGATCGCACCGGCGGACGGGGCAAGATGCCGGAGCTGATCCGCTACGACCAGATCGCCAGCTATGAGGAGTATCTGGACGAGACCCCCGCCAAGGAGCCGGGCCAGGAACCCACCCTCAACGGCGGCGGCCTGAAGCTGAAGCTGGTGCAGCCCCGCAGCATCACCGAGGCCCAGACCCAGCGGGGTATGCGTCCCCACCCCTACATCAAGCAGGAGCTGGTCATCTGCTTCAGCAAGCGGGACCGGCGGGAGATCGGCTATGCCCACATCGCACGGCAGCATCTGGACCACATCTTCGGGGTCCACGATAATGAGACCAGCATGTTCGGCCGCCGAATGTCCAAGGCCGAGGAACGGGAGCTGAAGGGCCAGATGGGCATGATCGGTGCCATGGGTGCCGTGGCATCTGCCGCCATGAAGGGCGGGCAGCTCTCTGAGCAGGAAAAGGCCCGCTTTGTGGAGAACATCAATCTGGCAAACGACGCCCAGACCGGCGGCATGGCATTGTACAGCCGCCGCGCTGACGAAGCCTTTGCAAAAGTGCAGTGACCCCAAAAGGAGGAACGAATATGAGAAAGATCCAGCGCAGAGATTTCCTCAAGGCCATGGGCCTTGCCACCGCCGCCCTCGGGCTGACCGCCTGCGGCGGCTCCGGTGCCGCCAGCGCATCCAGCGTTTCCAGTGCACCGGCTTCCAGCAGCAGTGCCCCGTCCGCTTCGGCACAGCCGGAATCAGCAGTGGACAAAGCCGCCCCTGCAGGGGCCCCTGTGACCCAGTTCCAGACCGGGGAGCTGACCATCGGCGAATACACCTTCAAGGCGCAGTACATCCCCTTTGACGTCCGCCGGGAACTGGACGGAGCGCATCACTGCATCCATGCGGACAGCTACCGGGGCAATTACTTCTTCAGCTTCTACAACGAGGACGATGAAGAGCAGTCTGCTAAAATCTTCGAGTATGCCATCCAGGACGACCGGATGACCCCGGTGGCAGAGTACAACATTGACGGAAGCAACGCCCTCAGCATCGACCGCAATGGCATCCTGTACGCCATGGACAACTTTGATGTCTACTGCTACGATCTGAACAGCAGCGACCCGGAAGAGCCCGGCGACGCACTGGACTACATGGGCAGCTGCTATTCCTCCAAGGATCGGGATCTGACCGTGATCTACTGGACCGACTCCGCACCGGTGCTGGTGCAGGACGGCGAGTACACTGAGCTGACGCTGGAGGGCGACAACGAGATCGGCCCCTTCTGCAGCATGCCCTCCCTGAACCTCAGCGGAGACGAGCTGCTGACGGTGGGTGAGCCGGACTCCAGCGGAGACTACTACTTTGCCGCCTTTGATCTGGACGGCAATGAGGTGGCCCGCAGCTCGCAGCCGGTGGGCAGCTTTGACGCCGTGATGATGAAGCGCCCCAACGGCTATCTGCTGGACACGGGCTATATGTGGGAGCTGTACGCGCCGGACGGCACTTTTTTGGAAAAGTCCCTTCCCGTGGGTGAGCGCGAGACCCTATGCCAGCTGTGCGGAGAGTTCTGCACCTTTGATGTCTTCCTGCCGCTGGAAGAAAACGCTTTCCTTGCAGTGGGCCACCACGGCAAAGCCACCGAGCCGGACGAGCCGGTGGTGTTCCGCATCACTACGGACTTCTGAGCCGACCGCTTTGGCGGGAAGACTGACGCAAAAACAGCGGGGCCGGGGAAAAGCCCTCGGCCCCCTTTGGAACAACAGGAGGAAACGCTATGGCAGGAATGCTGGAATACAAGTGCCCCTGCTGCGATGGCGCCATCCAATTTGACAGCGCCACCCAGAAGATGAAATGCCCTTACTGTGACACCGAGTTCGACGTGGATACCCTCAAGGGCTATGACGAGGAGCTGAAGGACGAAAAGCCCAGCGAGATGAACTGGGCCACCCCCGGCGGCAGCTGGGCAGAAGGGGAGACCGCCGGTCTGCATACTTACAGCTGCAAGAGCTGCGGCGGCGAGATCGTGGGCGACGACACCATGGCCGCCTCGGCCTGCCCCTTCTGCGGCAATCCCATCGTCCTCACCGGACAGTTTGCCGGGGCCCTGCGGCCCGACCTCATCATCCCCTTCAAGCTGGACAAAAAGGCCGCCAAGGCCAAATTGCAGGAGCATCTCAAGGGCAAGACCCTGCTGCCCCGGGTGTTCCGCAGCCAGAACCACATCGATGAGATCAAGGGCGTGTATGTGCCCTTCTGGCTCTTTGACAGCGACGCCGACGCCCAGCTGCGCTTTACCGCCACCCGGACCCGCTGCTGGTCGGACAGCAAATACGACTATACCGAGACCAACTACTACTCCGTCCGGCGGGACGGCACCTTGGGTTTTGATGCCGTGCCGGTGGACGGCTCGTCCAAGATCGAGGACGACCTGATGGAATCCATCGAGCCCTTCGCCATGCAGGACGCCATCCCCTTCCAGACGGCCTATCTGGCGGGCTATGTGGCGGATAAATACGATGTGAGCGCCGAGGACAGCATCGAGCGGGCCAACAAGCGCATCCGCCGCTCCACCGAAGAAACGTTCCAGCAGACCGTTACCGGCTACGATTCGGTCAAGGTGGAAAACAGCAGCATCCAGCTGCACGGCGGCAAGGCAAAGTACGCCCTGTTCCCGGTCTGGCTGCTGAGCACCAGCTGGCGGGGCGAAAACTACCTGTTTGCCATGAATGGTCAGAGCGGCAAATTCGTGGGTGACCTGCCCGTGGACAAGGGTGCTGCCCGCAAGTGGATGCTGGGCCTTACGGCTGCCCTTTCTGCCGCGTCCTACGGCGTGATGTGGCTGCTGTGGCTGGCACGGATCCTGTAAAGGAGGGACGAACGATGAAAAAGACTTCCAACCGACTGCACTCCCTCTTTGCGGCGCTGGCAGCACTGATTCTTGCGGCGGCGCTGGCTGTTCCGGCCTTTGCGGTAGAGGGCGGCTTTGCCGACCTGTACTACCGCATGTTCGACGACGCTGAGGTGCTGACCGAGGACGAGGACAACGAGCTGGAGGACGCACTGGAAGAGCTGAGCCTGCGCCAGAGCTTCGATGTGACCATTGCCACCATCGAGTCGATGGAAAGCGTTGGTGCCGACAGCATGGAGCAGTTTGCCGATGATCTATATGACTACTGCCAGTACGGCTACGGCCCCGATATGGACGGCGTGCTGCTGCTGGTGAGCGTAGGCGACCGCAAATGGCACATCTCCACCTGCGGTTACGGCATCACCGCCTTTACGGATGCTGGCATCCAGTACCTTGGCGAGCAGATGACCCCCTTCATGGCCGATGGAGACTACGCCGGTGCCTTCCGCACCTTTGTCCAATGGTCGGATACTTACATCGATGCTGCCCGGGCGGGCCACCCCTACGATGTGAATAACCTGCCCCGGGAGCCGCTGTCTCTCATGTACCTGTTCCTTGCGCTGGGCATCGGCCTTGTGCTGGCATGGGTCGTCGTCAGCGTAATGAAAAGCCAGCTGCGCAGCGTGGCGTTCCAGGAGAACGCCGCCAGCTATGTGCGGGAGGGCAGCATGAATCTGACCAACAGCCGGGAGCTGTTCCTGTACCGGAATGTGCAACGCACGAAGCATGTAGAGGAAAAGGACTCCGACAGCTCCGGCGGCAGCTCCACCCACACCTCTTCCAGCGGCACCACCCACGGCGGTGGAGGCGGCTCGTTCTGAAAGGAGTATGTTTATGAACCCTTATCTCTCGGAAAAAGCCAGCGGCGAGATCCCCCGTGTCCTCAAATGGCTGCGGAACGCGGGGCTTGCCTTCTGCGTGTTCTGCTCTGTCGGCGGGCTGTATACCCTCTGCTTGGACCTGCAGGTCAAGGACACCTCCCACGTTGTCGGGTATGTGTTCTGGATCGTGGTGGGCGCAGTGCCCCTTGTTCTGTTCGCACGCAACGAAAAACGCCGCTACCATGCAAGAACCATCGCCCGCAGGGTGGAGAGCTACTCCGGGCCGGAGGTGCCCCTGCGGTGGCTGTGCAACAGCGTTGGCATGGACACAAAGGACCTTGCATGGTATTTTGAAAACGGTTATTTTGTAAACCTCAGTCTGGATCTGAACCAGAAGATCGTCCGCAGGCGGACTGTGCCCCGCCATGACCCGAACCGGAGCTGAACCCTTTACAGCTGAAACAGAAAGGAGTATTTTCATGGGACTTTTTGATAAGATGAAGCAGGCCGCCGCAAATGTTTCCGGCAACCAGACCGTCACCTTTACCTTTCAGGCTCTGCCGGAAAGCCTTGCCCAGATGCAGGCACTGCCGGAGGCCAGTCTGGACACCCCCTTTAAGACCGCAGCCCTCACCGTCTGCGCGCTGTGCGCCTACGGTGCCGATAAAAACATCGGGCTGGAGATGCTCAACTGGCTGCGGGGTCCCCGCCCGCTGAACGGGCAGGAGATCTCCTTCCTGAACGACCGCTTCCGGGACGGCAAGAGCTATATCCCGTTCTCCTACTTTGTGGGTGCGTCGCCGGAAAACGGCTATACCCCCCGCCAGCCCTTCACCCTGCTGGTGGGCAGCAACCACACCTCCAACACCGAGGAGGGCTACTGCAAGCTGTTCATCCCCTGCGGCGGCGCCGACAGCCCCCGCCCCATCAAGCTGCGCCGCAAGGGCGACGGGCAGTGGTTTTTGTGGGAGCAGTACCTGATGACCGGCATCCACATCCCGGCGTCTGCCGACCCGTGGGCATAAGATGAAGGGCGTGACCATGAAGCTGTTTGCCGCCCTGCTGGCGCTGACCCTGAGCCTTGCGGGCTGCGGGCCGGTGGACGGCGACCCCGTCCGCCCCGCTCCCGGCAGCGCCGGGCAGGGCAGCAGCACAGCGGCTTCCGGTGCCGATTCTGCTGAGCCGGAGCAGCTTGCCGCGCTGCGGCAGCTGGCCGGGGAAAACGGAGACCTTGCCGGGGTGCTCTATCTGGGCAGCGTTCCGGAGCGCACCACCGATGTGCACGCCGTGCTGGACAGCTTACCGGAACAGCCGTGGCAGTTTGTTGCGGACATCCCGGCAGACCGCTGGGTCACAGCGCCGGGCGGCGGGCGCGAGCTGTACTGCATCTTTGCCGTGCGCAGGGAGGATACACTTTTTGTCTATGAAAAGCAGGATCCTCAGTACCCGAACGAGACGGGCAAGGAGCTTTACGGCAGGCAGGGTGGCCAGCCAATTCTGCTGCTGTGCAACGGCAGCAGGGAGGACACCGACACCATGGTAACGGTCTATTGCAGCACCGGACGCCCGCTGGACTGGAACCCGCAGCTTTCCGGCAGTACCGGGCAGCCGGTGCAGGTGGAGGGCGTGTATGATTTTTCCAACTACCCAACGCCCGGCGCTGCCCCTTGAGGTGCGCCCCGGCAGGGCATGAGAAAGGAGAACCTATGAAAAAGATCAAACTTCTGGCCGCCCTGCTGGCGCTGACCATCGGCCTTGCAGGCTGCGGCGGGTCGTCCAAAGGCAGCAGCGCGTCCAGCTCCAAGCCCGAAAAAATGCTGGACGGAGACAAGATGACCGCATCGCCCTCCGCCAAACAGGAGTACACCGAGCCGGAGGACGTGACCTACATGCGCCTTCTGGCAGGGGAGGACGAATACCGCGCCTGTGTGCTGTATCTGGGCGGCTCCTACGAGGTGACCACCGATGTGCAGAAGGTGCTGGACAGCCAGACCGATCTGCGGGATCTGTGGGGCTTCGTCTATGACATCCCGCAGGATCACTGGGTCGTGGCACCGGATGGCGGGTGCGATTTGTACTGCATCTTCCCGCAGGACCCGGATGCCACCCTGTTCGTCTACGAGACGAGCCTGACAGACGATGCCGAAAACCCGCTCCAGCGCGGCAAACAGCTTTATTACAGTGAGGACGGTCAGCCAATCCTGCTGCTGTGCAACATCAGCGATATCGCCCCCAACACCGAGGTGGAACTGTACCCCACCGCCGGCGAAGAGCTGGTGTTCAGCCCCTTCCTTTCCGGCGAGAACGGCCATGTGGTGGAAGCCGAGGGCGTGTGCGATTTTACCATCTACCCGGAAGGGGACGATTGGGAGACCGCCACCAGCCCCTGGTCGCTGGAGGGCAACTGGCTGGAGACCGGCCGCGACACCGACGAGGGCTATTTTGACACCGACCCCGCAGATGCCGACCGGATGTGCTTTTTGCCCACCGATGCCGATACCGAGGGCAGCCAGCTGCCCCTGACCGCCAGCTACATCACCCCCTACCCGGAGCTGAACGTGGAGGAAGCCGACCTGTTCTATCAGGAGGGCACCCCGGAGGTACCCTTCCGCTCCAATCAGGAGTGGTACGCCACCTTTACCGGGGAGGACGGCTCCCGCTACGCCGTCACGCTGGAGGACGAGGACACCCTTGCCCTGAAGTTCTATCTGGACGGCGGGGAGAGCTACCTGAGCCTTGTCAACACGGTCTACTTTGCACGGCAGGAGGCCATGGGCTGACCGGCGCGCACAAACACCGGGAGGAATGCACCATGAAACACACCAAAACGATCACCATCCTCCACTCCAATGATCTGCACGGAGACTTTCTGGCAGAGCAGGTGGACGAAAAACTGGTGGGCGGCGTTTCCATGCTGTCCGGCTACATCGAAAAGGTGCGGGCAGAACAGCCCAACACCCTCTACGTCATTGCAGGTGATATGTTCCGGGGCTCGGTCATTGATTCCGAATACAAGGGGCTTTCCACCATCGAGATCATGAACGCCCTTGCCCCGGACGTGGTCACCATCGGCAACCACGAGGTGGACTACGGCATCGCGCATCTGCTGTTCATCGAAAAATGCGCGCGCTTTCCCATCATCAACGCCAACCTCTACATCAAAAACACCCCCACCCGGCTGTTTACCCCCTACAAGATCCTGCGGGTGGACGGCATGAACATCCTGTTCATCGGTATCATCACGCAGGACGTGATCAACCAGACCAAGTCCGAATCTCTGGTAGGCTCCTTTGTGGACACCGCCGCCGCTGCCGCCGAGGTGGGCAAGATCTGCAACGCCCACAACAGCATCGACATTGATTTTACCGTGCTGCTGACCCACATCGGCTTTGAGGAGGACCGCCATCTGGCGCGCCAGCTGGACCCGGCGTGGGGAGTGGATCTGATCGTCGGCGGGCACAGCCACACCCTGCCGGAGCACGCGGTGGAGGAAAACGGCGTGGTCATTGCGCAGGCGGGCACCGGCACCGACCAGATCGGGCGCTTTGACATCATCGTGGACACGGACAACAACTGCATCGATTCCTACACATGGCGCACCGTGCCCATCTGCGCCGAGACCTGCCCCCGCAACCCCGCCATGGAGCAGGTGCTGCACCGTTTCACCAGTCAGGTGGACGAAAAGTACAGCCACATCGTAGGGCGCTTCCGCCGGGAGCTTACCCACCCCCAGCGCACGCAGGAGACCGAGCTGGGCAACCTGTTTGCGGATATCTTTACCCGCAGCCTTGGGGTGGATGTGATGCTGATCGGCTCCGGCAGCATCCGGGCCGAAAAGCTGGGCCCCATCGTTACCTACGGCGACCTTATCGAGGGCTTCCCCTACGATGACGGCGTATTCATGTTCAAGGTGACCGGCCAGCAGCTGCGCCAGATGCTCCATTACATGCTGCGGGAGGAAGCCTACACCGGTCATACGGAGTTCTACCAGCTGCCCTCCACCCTGCGCCTGCGGTACGACCGCCGCAAGGGCGATTTTGATTACTTTACCTACTGCGGCAGGGAGGTGGGCAAGGAGATCGGCGATGACGCCCTGTTCACCGTGGGCTTGCAGAACTACCACTTTAAAAACATCGAAAGCTTTTTCAACATCTCCTACGACACCCTTTGCAAGCTCCAGAAGCCCCGTAGCGTGGCAACCTCCTGTCAGGATATTCTGATGGAGTATTTCCGGGAGCACGAGATGCTGGACGCGGTGGTGGACGGCAGAATGACCATTCTGCCCCCCACGGCAAGGGAAGGAGACTGACCCATGCGCACAGAAAGGAGGGGACGACCCATGCGCACTTTCTCGCTGGTGCTGCTGGGGCTGGCGGTGGGGGCGGCACTGCTCAGCCGCAGCCCCAGCCGCCCCGCCCCAACACCCCCGGAGCCTGCGGCCCCCGCCCCGGCGCTGGCTGACCTTGAAACGTTGGAGTTCTGGGAGCAGGGCAGCTATATCCAGCCCATCTCCCGCACCTGTCTCACCCGCACCTCCGAGGGCACCCGGGTGGAGTTGGAACTGTATCACGAAGAAGTGTATCAGGAGCAGGCCGGGCCGGAGCTTCTGGAACAGGCCAAGGCCATTCTGGAAGAGTACGGCGTGGGCGGCTGGGCAGGCTTCTCCGGCCATGACCCCAACGTGCTGGACGGCAGCAGCTTCCGGCTGGAAGCCGTCCTTGCCGACGGCACCCGCATCGAAGCCCACGGGGAAAACAAGTTTCCTCCAAACTACCGGGACGTGATGAGCGCTCTGGATGCCCTCACCGCCGCCGCTCAGAAAAACGCCCTGCAGCAATACACCCCATAACAGAAAGGAGCACCCCATGAAACAACGATTCACAAAACGAACGCGCCTTGTCAGTGCCCTTTTGACGCTGGCCATGGTGTTCACCTTTTTGCCCTTCAGTGCCTTTGCGGCAAACACGGCGAGCACAGGAATTGCTTTTGATTCGCCGGATTTTGCACTTAAGTTCCCGGACGCGGAATTTCGGCGCTTTCTCAGAGATTGTTGTGACACAAACAACGATGGCAAGCTCGATGTGGATATCCAGAATATGACGATTCCAACCAGCTACGCAATCAAAAATCTTAAGGGAATCGAGTCCTTTGAAGATCTCGAAAAGCTGGATTGCCACGATATTGGCTTGACAACACTTAATGTTGGCAAAAATTTCAAACTGAAGGAGCTGGATTGTTCCGGGAATCAACTGAAAGAGTATTATCCTATTCTTTCAAGCGGACTGAAAAAACTGAATTGCTCCAATAATAAACTGACCTACATGAATCTGGGCATTCTCTATGGGCTGAATCTTGAAGAGGTGGATTGCTCCAATAACAATATAACGAAGATCGTAATGGATAGCGTGGGGGAACTGGTCAAATTTGATTGTTCCAACAACGACCTGATGACGTTGGATGTCAGCCAATGCCTCAAGCTGAAAGAACTGAATTGCTCTGGAAATCAATTGATGGAGTTGGATGTCGGGCACCAGACGCAGCTGACACAGCTGGATTGTAGCAATAATAAATTGACAGAACTGAACGTGAAACAGAATGGCGGCTTGATATCTTTGATATGCAATGATAATCAGCTGACAACGCTGGACCTGAGCCAAAATCACAGTTTGAGTCATCTGAATTGTGCAAAGAATCGGTTGGCTTGTGTAGACGTTACTGGAATCAGCGTCACGATAACAGCTGATGGCAACAGGTGTCCCATTGCTGTCCGTACAGACGGAAAGTTTGACTTGACCACCCTGCCCGGCTTTAACGTGGGAAAGGCAACCAACTGGAACGGCGGCTCTGTTTCTGGCACGATTCTGACAGTGGAAGATGGCAAGGATGAGGTGAGCTACCAATACGATTGCGGCAATGGAGTAAAGCCCACATTCATCTTTGAAACCAGTCTGCCCATCAATGAGGATAATTTCCCTGACCCTAACTTTAGAAATTACATCAAAACCTACAAAGCAGGTGGCAGCGATGTCCTCACGGTGGAAGAACAAAGAAAAGTCGAAACAATCGAAGTCGAAGGAAAGAACATCAGCAGCTTAAGAGGCATTGAGGCGTTTCCCAACCTGACCGAATTGAAGTGCGGAAACAATTCTATCCAGAAATTAGACCTGAGACAGAATCCAAAGCTGAAAACGTTGAAATGCAATAAGAATCAACTGACCCAGCTGGACCTGAGCAAGAACCCGGATATCGACTATCTGAATTGTTCCGAGAACCAGTTGGAACAACTGGATGTATCGCATCTGAAAGATTTGGTGATGCTCAATTGCTCGCACAACGATCTGGAGCAACTGGATGTCAGAAATAGTAAATTTCTGGAAACACTTTACTGTTCCTCGAATCGGTTGACAGAGCTGGACGCAGATGTGGCCCATAAGTCCCGTCTGGTAAGTGTAGAATGCCAAAACAACCAGCTGACATCGCTGATTCTGGGCCAAAATAAACTGCTGAAGAAACTGAATTGTGCCAACAACCAGTTGACCCAGCTGAATTTGAACAATATGAATTCCTTGAAGGAGCTGAAGTGCCAAAACAACCAGCTGACCGCGTTGGACGTCAGCAGCAGTCCAGACTTGACTAAATTGGTGCTTAAGAATAACCATCTCACCAGCCTGAATCTGGATAACAATCCGAATCTCGATTTCACTTATACGGATGTTTACCATTCCGATTTTAATAATGTTTACACCGTTACTCTGAACCCTGACCGTACGTTTGACCTGAACACTCTGCCCGGGAACTTTGATATAAACCGGGTTACTGAATGGGTCAATGGCACAGTCAAAGGGAACATTCTGACGGTCAATGAAGGCACAAACGTAGTGTACTATGGTTATCGGTGCATAACTGGTATGATGGATGCAAGTTTCACACTGGATGTGACTGGAACCGGCGGCACCGTTCCCCCGGTAAAGCCTCCCTCCGGCGGCGATAACCCGGGCGGCGGTTCTACCCCGGGTGGTTCTACCCCGGGCGGCGGCTCTACCGGCGGCGGTGACGGCGGCGGTGCGATCGTCATCGTGGCAGCGGCTGGCGCAGTGGCGGCTGGCGTTGTAGGCTACGGCGTGTACAACTATGTTTCCGGCCAGAAGCTGCAAGCCCTGCTGCCGGAAGGTGTGGCTGCACCCGAGAACCGCGCCCAGACCGCGCTGCTGCTGTGGAACACCGCAGGCCGTCCCGAGTCTGCCGACGCTCCGGCCTTTGCAGACGTAGCAGACCCGGATACCGCTAAGGCAGCCCAGTGGTGCGTGGAGCAGGGCCTGATGAAGCGCCGCCTGAACGGCAAATTTGCCCCGGGCAGCAGCATCCCGGCTTATCAGGTGCTGAACGCCTACCGCAAGCTGGCAGGAGGCTGACAACCGAAGGATCATTCTGCCCCCTGCCGGGCAATGACCACTTTTTGAAAAAGGGTACCCTTTTTTCGGGGGAAGCTGACGCTTCTCCCGAATGGGGCCCTGAAAAAAATTTTACCACAGAAAGGAGCACCCCATGAAACAACGATTCTCAAAACGAACGCGCCTTGTCAGTGCCCTTTTGACGCTGGCTATGGTATTCACCTTCCTGCCCTTCAGCGCCTTTGCGGACGATGAAGTCCCTTTCTGGGTTCCCCTGAACAGCGAAAACTTTCCGGACAAAACGTTCCTGGAATATACCAGAACGACGTTTGACAAAGGAGGATCGGAGGATGGAGAACCGAATGGAATTCTGGAGCCAAGCGAATATAGATTTGTCACTACGATCGATGTCAGCGGTATGGAAATTACCAGCCTGAAGGGCATTTCGAATTTTCGCGACTTGAAGAAGCTGAATTGCTCCAATAACCAGCTGACATCTTTGAACCTAAGCTACAACACCAAGCTAACGCAAGAAAACCTCAAGTGCACTGGAAACAAGTACCCCATTACCATTGATGAGACCGAACGTACGTTTGACTTGAGTACCCTCCCTGCTGAGTTTGACGTAAATAAGACCAGTGAATGGGCTGGCGGCACTGTGGAGGGCAACACCCTGAAGGTGAAGCCAGGTGCAACGCAGGTAACTTACACCTACGATTGCGGCAATGGACTGACCAGCGTATTCAGTCTGCAGGTGCTGACCTTGACCAGAATCAAGCAGGTGAATCTCCGTGTAAACACCCCCAGAAAGAACGAAATGCCGGACGAGACCGTTGTTATTCTGGACAACGGAGCAGACGTCTGTGACGCCAAGATCTACTGGGTCGAGGGCGACGGCGTAGGCGGCAAGCCGATCACCGGCACCTTCAGACCGGGCAAACGGTACACCCTTCAGGTGGGTCTGTACGCAAAACCCGGATATAAGTTTAGCAAGGATACCGTCTGCACAGTGAACGGACGGGAAACAGAGTTCATCTGGACCCAGAACGATGATACGGAATATTGCGCAATAAAACATTATTCGGTGTCGCTGAGTCCGGGCGGATTTGAGCACGACCACAAGATGGAAATGACCCACGACGAGTACAGTCACTGGATGGAGTGCCCCATCTGCCATACGGTGCAGGACACCGAAGCCCATGTCTATGATAACGACAAGGATACCACCTGCAACGTCTGCGGCTATGTCCGCAGCCTGACCCCGGGCGGCGGTTCTACCCCGGGCGGCGGCTCTACCGGCGGCGGTGACGGCGGCGGTGCGGTCGTCATCGTGGCGGCGGCAGGCGCAGTGGCGGCTGGCGTTGTGGGCTACGGCGTGTACAATTATGTTTCCGGCCGCAAGCTGCAAGCCCTGCTGCCGGAAGGCGTGGCTGCACCCGAGAACCGCGCCCAGACCGCGCTGCTGCTGTGGAACACCGCAGGCCGTCCCGAGTCTGCCGACGC
>ENA-OQHR01000502-OQHR01000502.1-human-gut-metagenome-genome-assembly--contig:-NODE-502-length-28398-cov-7.358744_pt1 | contig 28398 bp, 29 predicted proteins | sample MGYA00242566_ERZ504725 | MGnify/ENA primary metagenome ERZ504725 (study PRJEB26092, sample SAMD00036217) | human gut metagenome | host: Homo sapiens | study: EMG produced TPA metagenomics assembly of... | reverse complement strand
CAAATAGTCTATATCCTGAATATTTCTGCTCCACACTTCTCTTAAATCGTTACCTGTAGATTATGGGTATTCAAAAATATTTTTTATTTCTTTCAAGAACTTCTTTATTAATCACATTATTTTTAACTTCAATCCTCATTCAATATCACCCTCTAATAAGTAATTTATCATATCATCATTAACTGTCAACTATTTTTATATACTGAATTTAGGCAACATAATAATCATAATTTGTAATATATATCAGATATACTTGGTGCAATTGTTACTTATACATGTTAAAATTAATATATTATGAATAGAGAGGTATCAAATAATGGAAATATTAACCGTCAAAAATAATAAAATTGATTATTTAACTCTTAAAAAAGTTGTCTTTTACACATTTCCTACATATTATATACTGTCACTAGTGGCTATGTTTTGTGGTGCATTGATTGCTTTGTTTATAAATCTATATACAGGAGATATTATTGAAATTGCAACATGCATTATTATATTACTAATTGTAGCTACAGCACCTCTTATTCAATCAAGAATGACCGCAAAAAAATACATAAATCAACTTAATGATTTGTATCACACTGATGTAATTTTCTATGATCTAGTCTTTGATGAAAGTAAATTAACCTCAACTGAATACTCATCAAAAAATGAAATTCCCATGAAATACAAGAATATTAAAAAAATACTAGAAACCAAAGATGTCGTAATATTCACAAGTAAAGCAGAGTATACAATCTATTTTGAAAAGAAGAATGCCAGCGTTGAGGATATTGAAAGATTACATGCATTTTTTGATAAGCAGAACATCACTTGGAGAAAATCAATTTTGTAGGTGCTCAGTAAGGATAAAATAGAAATTATAGAATCCTATATAACACTTCATTTTGAACTAGTAGTTTTGTTTATGTAAAAATAACTTATATATTATAATAAGGAGGTATCATGAAATGGAAACATTAACCGTCAAAAATAATAAAATGGATTATCCAACTTTCAAAAAAATAATCATTCTATTCTTTCCTACTAAATCTAAAATCTTATTTCTAGCTGCATTCTGTTTTGGTTCGATATTTTTATTGAAAAGCCTATTTATGAGAGATTTTTCTTTTTGCATAATAATTAGCGCTATTTTACTATTCGAAGTTATATTTAATCTTGCTGTATCAAGAGCTTTATTAAAACAATTAATGAAACAGCAAATAGAACGATTCAACAAAGATGTAATTTATTTTGATTTAGTCTTTGAAGAAGATGAACTTTACTCCAAGGTAGACTCATCAACGAATAAAGCTCCTATAAAATACAAAGATTTAAAGAAAATTAACGAAACAAATGATATTGTATTTTTTACAAGTAATGCAGGCTTTAAAATCTATTTTGAAAAGAAAAATGCCAGTAATGAAGACATTGAGAGATTACATGCATTTTTTGATAAGCAGAACATCACATGGAAAAAATCAATTCTATAGTAAAGAAAACCTCTTTGATTCTCATATCAAAGAGGTTTTCTAATGCTTATAATTCTACTTTCTTACCGCCATACTTTCTTACTTTAAGAATATGACAAGAACCTTCACCAAAATACTTTTCAATTTCAGTCTTATATGTTTCTACATAATCATCTTCTACAAAGGCCTGGATCGTACCTGCAAATCCACCACCATGTACTCTACATACACCTTTATTACCTAGAATATCTTCAGATAAGCCTAAGGCAATAGAAACTGCCTGGTTTGTTTCATCATGATTAGAATAGATATTCTGTAGGTATTTATAAGAACTGTCTCCTGATGATTTGATAACTGACTTGAATGTATCAAAGTCATTGTTCTTTAAGGCAGATACTGCTTTTTCTACTCTTGCATCTTCCTTAAAGAAGTGTAATGCACGGATGACACAGCGGTCACTCATCTTTTCACGTAATTCAGGAATATGTGCTTTAAATTCTTCTTCTGATACTTCTCTTAAGAATTCTTTTCCAAAGAAGTGTGCTACTTCCTTCATTTCTGTAGGAATGGCTGCATAATCATCAGTTAAGTCTGCATGAGATGCATGAACATCTACAATACATAAACTATGATGGAATGAAGAGAAATCAACATCTACTTTTTCTACAACAGGATGATCATTGTCTTTAAAGTCAATATGAATAAGAGCACCTACTGAACTTGCACATTGATCCATTAATCCACATGGTTTACCAAAATATACGTTTTCTGTATACTGACCAATCTGTGCAATCAATACTGGACTCACTGTCATATCATTATATAAACCTGATAATACAGTACCAATCATGACTTCAAATGCTGCTGATGAAGAAAGACCAGAACCCTGTAATACTTCACTTGTCATATAAGCTTCAAAACCACCAATATGAAGACCTAATTCCTTAAAGCGTGCAAGAGTCCCTCTAATTAATCCTTCTGAAGTACCTTCTTCTTCAGCTTTCTTATCCAAGTCATCTAAAGCTACAGCCTTTAAGTCATAATCATCAGATAATACCTTAATTTCACCATCTCTAGGTGCTGTAATCGCAATAATATCTAAGTTAATTGCAGCAGCTAATACTTCACCATGCTGGTGGTCTGTATGGTTACCAGATACTTCACTTCTACCTGGTGCTGAGAATACTTCTACTTCCTTATCACCATAAAGTGAGATGAACTTTTCAATAGCTGCAATATATCTTTCTTTCTGAGTATCTAATAAAGACTCATCTACATAAATATCAGTTAATAAAGCATCTGCCTGACCATTTTTAATATCTTCAATAATCTGTGTTGCAAGTTTCATTATTTAATTACCTCTAAACAATAAGATGTCTGTGCATCAAATGTTTCTCCCTTTCTTAAAATAGTGCTTGGATTCTTTTCAATATGAATAGCGTCTGGTAAGTTCTGTGTTTCAATACATACTGCATCTCTCGCATTATAAGGTTCTCCATTCTTACCAATACGTCCATCTAGATAGTTTGCTGTATAGATCTGTGCTCCTGGTAAAGTAGTGGATACTGTTAATCTTCTACCACTTTCTTCATCTTCTAATACAACCTGGTTCTTATCTGTAGTAAAGAAGAAATGATGGTCAAAACCATTACCAAGCTTTAATTGTGGATGATCCACTTCTACACGTTCACCAATCTTTGCAGGTATTCTAAAGTCAAATGGAGTACCTTCTACAGCTTCCTTTTCACCTGTAGCAAGACCATCTGCATCTACATGTTCATAATAATCAGCATCAATCTTTAAAGTATGATCATAAATATTATGTTTATGTCCTGATAAGTTGAAATATGAATGGTTAGTAATATTAATTAAAGTGTCCTTATCACTCGTAGCATGATAAGAAATAGTCAATGTAGTACCCTCTAAATGATAAGTAGCACTAAAATCCATATTACCTGGATAACCTTCTTCTCCATCCTTTGCATGATAAGTAAACTTAATAGTATAGTCATCTAAGATTTCATAATCAAAAATCTGATAACTAAATCCTTTAATACCACCATGTAAACTATTAGGACCATTATTAATAGGTAAATGATATGTTTCACCATTTAATTCAAATGTTCCTTTTCCTATTCTATTCGCAACTCTACCTACCAATGCACCTAGATAAGCATCTAGAGTCTGATATTGATTAAAGTCATCATAACCTAATACAACATCACCTTTTACTCCATTCTTATCTTCAACAATCATCTTAATAATAGTACAACCAAATGTTGAGACAACTACTTCCATCTCTTCATTCTTTAATGATAAATTTTCAATATTTCCAATTTTTTCTATTACTTCTATCACATTTATTCACCTCATCTTCGGAAACATAGATAATTCATACCTATTACTTAATATATTTTATCATGTTATGCATAATTATGTATACGCTTTCTATAAAAAGTGAAGATTTAATAGACTATTTTATTAGTTGTAAAGAGCATATGTCTTTTACGCAGGAAAATATGTCTCTTATGCAAGAAATGTAGACTATTTAATAATAATAATAATATATTATTTAAGTAGTAGAAGAGGATGGAATACTCTAAATTTAGAGATGTGACATAATAGAAAAATGGTTTAATACAATCGAGGTGAATAATATGATGAATTTTCTTCTAGCTTTGTATAGCAGTTTATTAATCAAAATCCTGCCATTATTAGTTGTATCGCTGTTACTTACATTCCTATTAGTTAAAGCTAAAATACCTAAGATTTTCTATCTACTCATAGGTATAGAATTAATCGCAATATCTGTACTGCACTATAGCACTGTTGTCACATCAATAAGCTTATATATGGAAGAGAGAGTCTGGATTATACTCTTTAATATGGCTATCCTTGTTGGTATATATTTAATGATTCCTACTCTTTCAATCATCCTCTATAGAGTATTAAGAAAAAGAGTATATTAATGTAGACCCCGTGTTAAGGACACTAAATAAAAAAGCACTTTATTAGAAATGAAAATATCCTCTAGGTAGTAACCAGGAGGATATTTTTACGTACTATGTTTTTAATGCACTTTTCCAATTCACTACTTGTCTCATATCTAGTTTGATATCGTCCTCCTTGAAAGGGGGGGTGATACATTTTTTTTGAGTTTATCATAACCGTCATGGCAGGTGTTCTTACATATTATATTTGCAAATAGTTAGACGAATTTTTCAAACGATAACTAGCCTAGTGTTAACCCACTCTAAAAGTTAGAAAAGGTAAGGATTGGTGGATCCTTACCTTTTCGTTTGATGCATTTCGTTTTTTGAATTCAGTTGAAGTCTAACACTTAACCACTTCATAGTCAAGTCGTCGTAGCATAAAAACGATATAAGTCATAGTAACATAAAAATGATATAAGTAATTATTTCACTTCATTTTCATATGCTTATAGTTTGATGTTCGACTTTTTCATAACCGTCATGGTGGGTGTTCTTACCTACTACATCTGCAAATGGTTAGACGAATTTTTCAAACGATAACTAGCCTAGTGCTAAACCACTCTAAAAGTTAGAAAAGGTAAGGATCTGCCAATCCTTACCTTTTCGTTTGATGCATTTTGATTTTCGACTTCAAATGAAGTTTAACACTTAACCTCAATATAATCAAGTCGTCACATATAGAAACTAGCGCAGTTTATTTATTTCACTTCATATATTTGGTCTAAAAAAGGACTCGTGATGAGTCCTCTACATTAACAATCATACTGAGTGAATACGTCACTAACTGGTAAATCGTTTTCAATGTTTTCAATTGTATGTGCAAGTAATCCTGCAACAGATACAGAAACAAGTTTATCAAATTTCTTATCCTGTGGAATTTCGATAGTGTTAGTAATAACAACTTCTTTTGCAGCACAAGTAGATAATCTTTCAACAGCAGGTCCAGAAAGTACACCATGAGTACATGCAATATATACATCCTTAGCACCTTTCTGTTTTAACATATCAACACCAGCTGTAATAGTACCAGCTGTATCGATCATATCGTCAACTAAGATACAGTTCTTACCTTCAACATTACCGATGATACCCATAACTTCAGCAACGTTTGGTTTAGGTCTTCTCTTATCGATGATAGCGATAGGGCAGTCAAATGCTTCAGACATCTTACGAGCTCTAGTAGCTCCTCCGTGGTCAGGAGATACAACACATAAATCCTGAACCTTCTTTTTACGGAAGTATTTGATTAATAGTGGTAAAGCCTGCATTTCATCAACTGGAATATCAAAGAATCCCTGGATCTGAGCTGCATGTAAGTCAACAGTTACAACACGGTTAACACCAGCTGTAGTTAATAAGTCTGCAACTAGCTTAGAAGTGATTGGCTGTCTAGGTTTAGCTTTACGATCCTGTCTAGCATATCCGAAATATGGAATAACTGCAGTAATTTCACGAGCAGAAGCACGTTTTAAAGCATCAGTTAATACTAAGATTTCCATTAAGTTTTCAGTTACTGGATTAGAAGTAGACTGAACAATGAATACGTCCTTACCACGAACAGATTCACCGATTTCACATAAGATTTCACCATCTGCGAAGTGATGAACTTTGCAGTCTCCAACCTTAGTACCTAAAATGCTTGCGATATCCTGAGCTAATTTCTTGCTTGAAGATAAAGAAAATACTGTAATTTTGTTTTTCATATGTGTCCCCTTTTTTTATTTCTTGTTTCTTTCGTTATAAATCTTCATACGTTTTTCTTCTAAAACTTTTGCATAACCAGGTTTGTTCACCTGTCTAGCACGTGCGATAGACATTGCGCCATCTTCTACAGTTTCTGTTACAGTAGATCCAGCTGCAACAAATGCGCCTTCACCAACAGTCACTGGTGCAACTAGATTTGAATTACATCCAATAAATGCATTGTCTCCAATAACAGTCATTGACTTATTCTTACCGTCATAATTGCTTGTGATAGTACCACAACCAATATTAACGCCATCGCCTACTTTAGCATCACCGATATAAGTAAGATGAGCAGACTTGCTTCCCTTACCAAAATCAGCTTTCTTCATTTCCACAAAGTTACCAATGTGTACATTCTCTCTAATATGACAATTAGTTCTTAGTCTTGCATAAGGACCAATATCAGTACCGCTTTCTACAATAGAATCGCTTAATACTGAGAACTTGATTTCCACATTATCCTTAATATCTACATCTGTAAATTCACAATAAGGACCAATATGACAGTGTGCCCCTATAGTAGTATGTCCCTTGATAATACAACCTGGTTCAATGATTGTATCTTTACCAATCACAACATCAGTACCAATATATGTGTTATCAGTATCTACAATAGTTACACCATTTAATAACCAGTTCTTATTTACTCTCTTCTGAAGTAACTTAGTTGCTTCAGCAAGCTGAACACGGTCATTAATGCCACCTACTTCACTGAAATCCTGAATCTTATAGCCATCAACCTTCTTGCCTTCTTCATTCATGATTCCAATTAAATCTGTAATATAATACTCACCCTGAGCATTGTTGTTTGTTACTTTCTTTAAAGCTTCAAACATTGATTTGTTATCAAAACAGTATTCACCTACGTTCATCTCAGTGATATCCATCTGAGATTCCTGTAAGTCTTTGAATTCTACAATTCCTGTTACCTGGCCATCTTCCTTGATAATACGACCAAATGGAAGTGACAAGTCACAATCACATGTCATCACAGTACCACTATTCTTACCATTCATATGATAATCAATAAGTCCCTGTAATGTTTCCGCAGTAATTAAAGGTGCATCTCCATTTAATACAAGAGTCATACCTTCTTTATCTCCTAGAACACTTTCTGCCATCATGACAGCATGTCCAGAGCCTTTCTGCTCTTCCTGTAAGACAGTAGTGACGTCGTTATCTAACAAAGCCTTGACCTGGTCAGCCCCATGTCCAACAACAACGACTGTTTCTGCGATATCTAACTTCTTTAATTCATCCACCACATGATTGATCATTGGTTTATATAAAACTTCATGAACAACCTTAGGTGCATCTGATTTCATACGAGTGCCTTTACCCGCTGCTAAGACAACTGCATAAACTTTCATCGACATATCTCCTTTTTTCCCCTACATTCTAGCAAAATTCAATTCAAAATAAAAGAGAAAAGGCGCAAGTTATCCCTTTTTCCTTTTCTCTGGATAGTAAATCTGTGTTTTTACTGCAAAACTATATTTCTTTTTAAAATATGGAAGCACTTTATCAATTAATTCAGAATCTTGAGTCATACCAAAAACAGATGAACCACTACCTGACATAAGAGCACCATCAAAACCAAAGTTCATCATATCATCCTTAATAGACTGAATATCCTGTACCATCTTAATAGAGGGCGCTTCTAAAGTATTACCTAAACAATCTACAACACCCTGATAATCATTCTTTTCAATTGCATGCTTCATTAAGTCAATATCTGGATGAACAGCTGTTTCGATATCTAAATCATCAAAACATTTCTTTGTAGAAACACCTTTCTTAGGTTTTACAATCAATAAATGACAATTAAAACGTGAACGATCAATAAAATGTAGATTTTCACCAATACCACCTACAACCGCAATACGATTCCATACACAAAATGGAATATCTGCACCAATCTCTTTACCCATTTCACACATATCCTGATAAGACATACGTAAATGGAATAAGCTGTTCATTGCACGGAAGATAGCTGCACCATCGGCACTTCCTCCACCCATTCCAGCTTGTGAAGGAATATGCTTATAACAGTGGATTCTTACACCACTTTGGATATCAAACTTCTTGATTAATGCATCAGCCACCTTATACATGATGTTACGTTCATCAGTAGGTACACGGTAAGTGTTTGTAGTAATTTCTATACCTTTTTCAATAGGATCAATAAGAATTAAGTCATGAAGACCAATAGGAGCCATAATCATATTTAATTCATGATATCCATCTTCTCTTTCACTTACTACATCTAATGCAAGGTTTATTTTCGCATAAGCACGAATCTTCATAGTGTATGACTCCTTTCTAGTATTCTTATATAGTCATCAATGTTTAATTCCTCAGCACGTTTATTGGCAGGAATACCACATGATTCTAATAATTCTTTTGTCTGATCATGATATAAAGGCTTTAAGTTATTATAGAGTGTTTTTCTTTTTGCAGTATAACTTGCTTCAATCAGATCAATCAATTCCTGTGATATAACACGTTCTTTATGAATAGAAATAACAGCACTATCTACATGAGGTGCTGGCATAAATACATGTCTAGGCACATTCAATTCATATTGAACATCTCCTACATAATCAATCATCATCTTTAAAGGACTCTTTTCTTCAGAACAGAGCTTTAGTGCAACTTCCTTTTGTACCATAGCGACTAAACGATTAATAGGTGTAGAAGAAGACACAATCTTTGTGATGATTTTAGATGTAATATAATAGGGAAGATTTGTGACAACACAGATATCCTTATAGTCCTTTAGTTTATTACATGCTTCTTCTAAATCAGCTTTCATGAAGTCCTGGAAGATGATTTCTACATTATCACGTCCTTCTAAAGAGAATGATAATACTTCTTTTAAACGTTCATCTATTTCAAAACATAATACTTTACCAGCTTTAATAGAGAGCTGTTCTGTAAGAGCGCCTATACCAGGTCCTATTTCAATAACTGCTGTCTCCTTATCCAGCGAAGCATGATCTGCGATACTTTGAATAATACCTGGATCTACTAAGAAGTTCTGTCCATATTTCTTAGAAGGCTTTAAGTTAAATGTATTTAATATAAATTCTGTATTTGATTTTTTTGCGATATTTTCCATATCATTTATTATATAGGATATGTAAAGAAAAGACCATTGAGTTCCCTGAAAAATTCTTTTATAATGGTCAAAAAGGTGATGTATATGGATAGAAAAACAAAAATAATGGAAATAATAAGTAGTAGTGATAAACCTGTTTCAGCAAGTAAAATTGCGAAAGAATTAGGTGTTTCTAGGCAGATTATTGTAGGAGATGTTGCATTACTAAGAGCATCGGGAGAAGATATTACTGCTACACCTAGAGGATATATATTAGATACAAATAGGAGTAATCATTATACGATTGCAGTAAAGCATAATAACGATCAATTAGAAGAAGAATTAAATACTATTGTAGATTTAGGTGGTAAGGTTGAAGATGTAATAGTAGAACATCCTCTTTATGGAGAAATCAAAGGAAATCTACATATATATTCACGTTATGATGTCTCTAAGTTTATGTCTGCAGTTAAGGATAATGATATTGCGCCTCTTTCTCTATTAACAGATGGTGTTCACTTACATACAATCACAGCACCTGATGAAGAAACATTAGAACGTATTAAAGAAGCATTGGATGAAAAGCACATACTATTAAAATAAGGCTGTGGTGAACAGCCTTTTTAATTATATCGAGAAGAAGTTTTTGATTTCATCTTTAAAGAAATAGATGAATAATAATGTATTTCCAATAAATGGTAAAACTAACTTAAAACATAATATTGTAGGTAGTGAAGAAATTGAATATACATAAAAAAGGGTCAGCAGATAATGTCTACTGACTCTTTAATGCTTTAAGTACTTCTTCTTTTGTAATACCCATCATATTCAATCTCTTAAATAATGCTTTCGCATTACCATAACCTAAATGAAAGGCATCATAGACCTGTAGTCTTCTCTTCTTATTTCCTAATACATCTAGATCAATAAATTCATCCCATGAAATAGATTCTTTAGCGTCACTAAATGTGACTGCATTCTCTAATGCTTCAATAATTGCATCATGTCTTGCTTCCGCAATACCAAGCTTCTTCACACCCTTGGCATCTTTTTTTGCGACAAAGGCATGCTTTGCATTAGGAACAGCCTGAATGACTTTATTTCTAATCTGTGTACCAGGATAATCAGGGTCTGTTAAGACAATGACACCACGTGTCTTGGCAGCAGTTTTAATGAGAGATAGAATATCTTCGTTGATTCCTGACCCAGATGTTTCAATTGTATCTACATCAAATAACTGTTTAAGTGTTGCTGTATCTGTTTTACCTTCTACTACAACAACTTCTTTAATCTTTCTCACAATAGTCTCCTAACTCAGCAAGTCAATCATACGTTCTATTGTACGCTTGACATCTCCCTGATCATAATAATAATCGAAATCTTTCTCAACCATTACAGTGAGTATAAGGCAGCATGTATCATAATCAGCCTGTGAAAGGGTTATATCCTTCACAGGCTTCTTTTTATACTTGTAGTCGCCTAATTCTTGTAATACACGTCTATATATTACAGGGTTATTCTTACAGGCTAATTTCTTTAATACAGAAATCTTATTATAATTCAGTTTTGATCTTATAAAGCCTAGAATAGCCCTACCTCGCGAGGGCGGGGTGGAATGTCCATCTTCCATATCTTCCTCCACTATTTAGATGATTCCATGTTCTTAAATGCTGTTGATAACATTAATTTAATACGGTTAAGCTGGTTAGTTTCACTAGCCCCTGGATCGTAATCAATCGCAACAATGTTAGATTGTGGATATTTTCTTCTTAATGCCTTAATGACACCCTTACCTGTTACATGGTTAGGTAAGCAGGCAAATGGCTGCATACATACAATATTTGGTGCACCTTCATCAATGAGTTCAATCATTTCACCAGTTAAGAACCATCCTTCACCTGTCTGGTTACCAATAGAAACAACTTCACTTGCTTTCTTTGCAATTTGATCAATAGGATGTGGTGCATCAAAACGATTTGATGCTTCTAATGCCTTAATCATATCTTTTCTTAAGAAGTCTACGAGTTTAATTGCTACATTACATAACTTAGCTGATTTCCAGCTTGCATCATAATGTTCATGTTCATATTGAGTATTGTAGAAACAATACTGGAAGAAGTCAATTAAATCTGGCATAACTGCTTCTGCGCCTTCTTCTTCAATAATCTTTACAATCTCATTATTGGCAGTAGGGTGGAATTTTACAAGGATTTCTCCTACAAGACCTACTCTAGGTTTCTTAATATCTAGAAGTGGTAATTCATCAAATTCCTTTACAATCTGATAAACGTTCTTCTTGAATTCCTTCATAGAACCATTTTCAACGTTTTCTTTACACTTCTCTACCCATGATTCATATAATTCATTAGCTGAACCTTTCACCTTTTCATAAGGTCTTACACGATATAAGACTCTCATGAATAAGTCACCATACATAGCCCCAATAATAACCTTCTTAGCCACCTTATAAGTAATCTTAAAGCCTGGGTTAGATTCTAATCCCTGTAAGTTTGCTGAAATAACAGGTACATAATCCATATGTGCATCCTTTAATGCTTTTCTAATAAACGCAATATAGTTTGTTGCACGACATCCTCCACCTGTCTGTGAGATGATCAATGCCACCTTATGAGGATCATACTTACCTGAATTCAAGGCATTCATCATCTGACCTGTTACTAAGATACTTGGATAACATGCATCATTATTGACATACTTTAATCCCTGTTCTACAGCATCTTTATCTACAGAAGGTAATACGACAAAGTTATAACCTTCTGAATTCATTGCAGTTTCTACAAACTGGAAATGAATAGGAGACATCTGAGGACATAAAATAGTCCATCTATCATCCTTCATTTCTTCTGTGAATGATACTTTTTCAGATTCATATTTATTTTCTAAGTGCACAGTATTGTCTTTCTTCTTTACTGTTGCTTTAAGTGATCTAATACGGATTCTGATTGGTCCTAAGTTAGAGGCTTCATCAATCTTAATAAGTGTATAAATCTTACCTCTTGCCTGTAATAATTCAGCCACCTGGTCACTTGTAACTGCATCTAATCCACATCCAAACGATGTTAACTGGATAAGTTCAAGATCTGGCTGAGTTGTTACGAATTCTGCAGCACGATAGAGTCTAGAATGATATGTCCACTGGTCTACTACACGTAAATCTAAGTTTTCTTTATTTAAATTACATACAGAATCTTCTGTTAATACACAGAAACCTTCACTTGTAATTAAGCTGGCAATACCATGGTTGATTTCTGGATCCACATGATAAGGACGTCCTGCAAGGACAATACCCTTCTTATGGTTTTTATGCATCCATTCCAATGCTTCCTGACCCTTTACTTCAATATCTTTTCTTGCACGTGCTAATTCCTGATAAGCCTTATCAATCGCATTATGCATTTCCTTATCTGAAATATCATATTCAGCTAAAGATTCCTTCATTACCTTAAATAATGTCTTAGGGTTATTTAAAGATAAGAATGGGTTCTTATATTTCACATGTTTTTCTTCTAAGCTGTCTACATTGTTTCTAATAACTTCTGGATAAGAAGCAACAACTGGACAGTTATAGTTATTACCTGCATCTTCATATTCTTTTCTTTCATATGCTACTGATGGATAGAAGATAAAAGGAATACCTCTTTCAATTAGGTTTTCAATATGTCCATGAGAAATCTTTGCTGGATAACAGGCATTTTCTGATGGAATAGATTCAATACCCTTTTCATAGATTTTCTTAGAAGATCTTGCAGATAAGACAACTCTAAAGCCTAACTGAGTAAAGAATGTATGCCAGAATGGATAGTTCTCATACATATTAAGTACTCTAGGAATACCCACTTCTCCTCTTCTTGCATCATCTTTAGAAAGTGATTTATAACCAAAGATACGACCATATTTATAATCATAGAGGTTAGGTAACTTTTTAGATGTCATTGGAAGGTTAGCCCCTCTTTCACATCTATTACCTGAAATATATTCTCTACCATCATTAAATGATGTAATAGTTAACATACAGTTATTTGTACACTTACCACAGTTTCTAATCTTCGTATCATAGTCAAGTGCTTCTATTTCTTCTAATGAAAGAATAGTAGAAGGTTCATTGTCATCATTTTCAATCGCAATACGGGCCATACCATAGGCACCCATTAATCCTGCGATATCAGGTCTTACTACTTCAATACCTGTTTCTTTTTCAAATGCACGTAGTACAGCTTCATTATAGAAAGTACCACCCTGTACAACAACATGCTTACCAATATCTTCTTTACTTCTTAGCTTAATTACTTTATATAATGCATTCTTGATAACTGAATAAGATAAACCAGCACTGATATCTTCTACAGAAGCACCTTCTTTTTGTGCCTGTTTTACCTTTGAGTTCATGAATACTGTACATCTAGAACCTAAATCAATAGGGTGTTTAGACTTTAATGCAAGTTCTGCGAATTCTTCAATCTTATAACCTAATGATTTTGCGAATGTTTCTAAGAATGAACCACATCCTGCAGAACATGCTTCATTTAATGAAATGTTCTGAATGACGTTATCTCTAATAGTAATAGCCTTCATATCCTGACCACCAATATCAAGAATGAAATCTACATCAGGTTCATAGGCTTTTGCGGCAGTATAATGGGCAATTGTTTCTACTTCACCAATATCCACCTTTAAAGCAGCTTTAATAAGAGCTTCACCATAACCAGTAACACCTGCTTTCGCAATATAACATCCTTCTGGAAGCATCTGATAGATTTCCTTCATCAGACTCATAATTAACTGTAATGGATTTCCTTCATTAGAACTATAGAAAGAATATAAGATAGCACCCTGATCATCAGTCATGATGATCTTAGATGTTGTAGAACCAACATCGATACCTAAGAATACTTTACCTTTATATTTCTTAAGTGTTCTTTTCTTAGTGATATGAGTAAAGTGTCTTTCTCTGAATTCTTTTAATTCTGCTTCACCATTAAATAATGGTTCTAAGACATTTGTAAGTTCTGTAGGAGAATCTGAAAGACCTTCTAAGTCTTCAATAATCTTAGAAATGTTTAATGGATTTTCTACTTTTTCTTTCGCATTTAAACATGCTCCCATAGCAACAAATAGCTGTGAATTCTGTGGGAAGATGATTTCATCTTCAGTTAAACCTAATGTTTCAATAAAACGTTCTCTTAACTGATCCATGAAATATAGTGGACCACCTAAGAATGCAACATTCCCTCTAATAGGTTTACCACAGGCAAGACCAGAAATAGTCTGATTGACAACTGCCTGGAAAATAGATACCGCAATATCTTCTTTAGATACACCTTCATTAATTAAAGGCTGAATATCTGTTTTTGCAAAGACACCACAACGTGATGCGATAGGATAGATTGTCTTATAGTTTTTCGCATATTCATTTAAACCAGCAGCATCAGTCTTTAATAAAGTAGCCATCTGGTCAATAAATGCCCCAGTACCTCCTGCACAAGTACCGTTCATACGCTGTTCAAGCTGTCCTTCAAAATAAGTAATCTTGGCATCTTCTCCACCAAGTTCTATAACAACATCAGTTTGTGGAATATATGTTTCTACTGTCTTTGTACACGCAATAACTTCCTGTATAAAAGAAATACCAAGCTTATCTGCAAGAGATAAACCTCCTGAACCAGTCATAACGGGATATAAATCAATATCACCCATCTGGTTCTTTACTTCAATTAATAACTCATAGATTGTTTTTCTAACATCTGAGAAATGTCTTGTGTACTTAGAAAACAAGCATTTATCATTCTCATCTGTCAAATAGAGTTTTACAGTTGTAGATCCTACATCAATTCCTAAATAATATTTCATATTTCCACATCCTTCTCTCTTTTTGAGTATTATATCGAACCTATATTAAACGAATTTTAAGAAATAATCTAGTTTTTTGCATAATAAAATTATAAAATATAACGATAAATACACAAAATTTAACTATTTGTAAGGAAAAGTACAATGCTTGTCTAACAAAGTCAAAAAGAGGAAGGAAGGATGAAAATATCATCCTATCTCGTCCTCTTTTGTATGATCTACTATTCAATTATATAAATAATTCACACTCTTTTCTAATTAAACAAACCTTTGCGATTGCTGTTTCTATGACTGCCATCTTCTCTTGATCTAGACTTCTTGCTTGTTTTGGACAAACAGCCACACAACGCATACATGAAATACATTTATCCTTGTCTGTCACTTGTGGGTTTTCTTTACTAATTGCACCTGTAGGACATTTTACTACGCATAAGCCACACTTTGTACATAAGGTATTTGCTTGAGGAATCGTTCCTCCACCTGCTTTCTTATAAGGTCTATGACCTGGAATATTCGGTTTAGCATTAATCTTATTAGATGCTTTTTCTAGAATCTGATCACCAAATTCCTCTAATTGATGACAATCATTCTCATTCGGTCTTCCTGTCGCAAATTGATGGAAAATAGAATGTTCAGCAATGGCTGATATAGCCCCAATGACATCAAATCCAGCCATACGTGCATAATCTTCCATTTGAACAAGTGTATCTTCATACGCCCTATTTCCATATACCGCAACAATGACACATTTACAGTTATGTGCATTGATTTTCGCAAGTCTATCTAATGCGACTTGTGGTGCTAATCCAGCATAAGAAGGCATGGCAATCACCGCAATGTCATTTTCTGTCAATGATATATCTTGATAGTTCTTATCTACAATTGTAAGATCTATGTCTTCTACATAAGCCCAATTCTTTGTGATTGATTTTGATACCTTTTCAGTTCCTCCTGTTGGACTGAATATAATTCTATACTTATTCATCATATTCTCTAATCCTTTAATAATTTCACTATTCTTTCACTATTTTTACACTAACTATTCATTATCACACTTTTCTATATCCTCAATATCAGGTATTGTACCTAATTCAAATACATCACTATAATACTCTCCATTGCAACATTGAACAGTTCCAGTAAACCCCTTATCAGATAAAGACTTCATTACACTTTGTACCTGTTTTGCATCATCATCACTCATAGAACCATCAAAATACAACATTAACTCAATATTTGTATCCTTATCACTTATAAACTTATGATAACCTTTGATAAATTCTTTACGTTTATTACATTTTACACTCTGTACATCGTATTTTATTGTGCCAGGAATCGTATTACTTATATCTTCCAACAATGTCTCATAATGATATCCTTTTGATGCATCCGTCTCTAATGTCTTATTCTTAATATCATATTCAACACCAAATTCGTACTTCTCATCTTTCACATATACAGTAGCATAAAAAACACCTTCATCAGTCGTACCATAATCAGAACAATACAACTTTTCATTATCAAAGTAACAGCTATACTTCTTATTTATTATTGTTTCTACATATTCGGCCACTTCTTCATCATTCTTAAATTTACCTGAATATTTATCTTTTTTACAACCTGGTATAAGTATTACAGAAACAAGCACTAAGACATTTAATATACGTTTAACCATACCTGTATCCTCCATATTCATATTATAACAGTAGAATATGATGGAGTCGGTAAAATACAATTTTTATAAAATCTTCATCAATCTAACACCTTTCTATTTCTGTTACTATATAATATATCGATACAACGAAAGGAATATAATGCTTATGGACTATCTAGACTTTAGTGAACAAAACGAAGACACAAATCATGAATACTTACTTCTCTTTCAGGAAGATCTTGAAAATGCAGGATTAAAACAAAAAAAAACATCTACAATCATCTATCTAATGCAGATTTGTCCATTAATGACTTTTCAGGTAATAGAATGAATATAACTATGGAGGAAGGCGTTACTACGTTAGGTGACTTCCTTGGAGATTATTTCATCCGCAAATGTATGTGGTCTTCTCCTTCAACAGTCAAAACAACTACTGCAAGTTTAAAGAAATTCTATAAGAGTATGGCAAAACATGGAAAGATAGAGAAGAAAGATTATGATTATGTATGTCGTGATATCAAGGAATCTATGGAATACTGGCAGGAATCTTGTAAGTCATATAATAATCCATATTTCCCATTCTAAACACAAATCCCTAGAAACATAAGTTTCTAGGGATGTTTCTAATTATTCATCAAATAATGCATGACCGAGTCTTACCATTGTACTACCTTCTGCAACCGCAATAGGGAAGTCATGTGTCATACCCATTGATAGTTCAGTTAATTGATAGTTAGGATAAGATTCATGCAGTTTAGTTAATAGGTCTTTAGTTGCTTTAAAGTATTGTCTTGTTTCTTCTACTTCAATATTAGGAGCCATCATCATTAATCCTCTAGGATTTAAATGTGGTTTATCTTTTAAGTAGTCCATCACTTCATTCATTTCTTCTTCATTAAAGCCATGTTTAGATTCTTCTTTCGCAATATTAACCTGTAATAAGATATCCATAACTAAATCATGTTTAGCTGCCTGTTTCTCTATTTCATCAATTAATCTATAGTTTGCGACAGAATGAATCATCTGTACCTTATCAATAATATACTTTACTTTATTGGTTTGTAGTGTGCCAATAAAATGCCATACACCTTTTCCATGGTAGTCTTCATACTTCTTTAAGAAGTCCTGTACTTTATTTTCACCATAGATCATAACACCACATTCTTCTAGCTTTTCTACTTCTTTTTCATCAATATATTTAGTTGCTGCAACAAGCTTCGCTGGTTTAACAGCTTCTAATAATCTTTTGGTTTCTGTTTCATTTACTCTCATCATTTATAACCACCTCGAAAATATTATAATTCATTTAAGGTAAAAGAAAAAGGCTGATTATCAGCCTGATTAAGGATTTGTGACAAAGAATAGCCCTTCTCATAAAGGAGTATGAATTCTTTTTTACAACAGTCAAATTGTTTAAAGAGACTTTCTTTCTCACGTTTATTTTCATATACCTTCCAATAGCCACAACATTGACACTTCTTATGATGTACAAACCCCCATACATCAGCAAGTGGATAACCCAAAAATAACCCTATTTCGTGTGGATATTGACTCATCTCAAGACGTTTCTCTAGATGAGATAGAATATCATGATCAGGATAATCATATTGTTTCAGAAAGGATTGAATGTCTTTGTTAGTCATTAAGTATTTGAGTGAGGATGGCAGATATACATATACTGTATAACGACCATGAGAGAAAAAGAGATTTATTCGTAATCCTTGAAGGTTAAGAATCTGATCATAATATTCTACAAGTTCATGAACATCTGAATATCTATTATCAAGATGAAACATACTACCTAACTTACGCTTGATCAAGGTAGGTGTGCAATGCGTAAGAAGAAGATGTTCAAATTGATGATATCCTAAGGTCATATTAAAGTAACTCTTTGATGGCTTCTACATCTTCATCAGTACCATCATTTTCTACTTTATAAAGACATGGAACATGATAAGCTTCACTGATCTTATCACCAGCTAAACAATATGCTTCACCATATCCTGTATCACCAGATGCAATAACACCTTTAATAGATGGATTGTTTTCTAAGAAGTCTGATACTTCATAAGGAACATCTCCAAAGCCATCTGTATAAGTAAATAAGATATAGTCTTCAGAAACCTTTTCTGTACCATCTTCAATATGTAATGCGTCTGTAATACCTAGTTTTCCAATTAATGCTTCTACATTTCCAGTTCTTGATGCATAGACTACTTTCATTGTTGACCTCCTAGTTAGTTCTTACTAACTATCTATAGGTTAGCATATACTAACTATATAATCAAGTGTTTTTATAAATTAAGAGACTGTTGAATATTCAACAGCCTACATAAATAGAAATAATAGTGATTGGTCTTTTCCCGTGTATTAATTCTTTTTCTTATGCAAAAGATACATAGTTATTACAACTATAGCACAGGCAGTGTATATGCTAAAAAGCACATTATAAAATTCAAAATCCTGCCATGCATTAAATACATACATGAATATCTCTAAATTAATTAGAGTTAGTATATGACATCCATAGGTTACTAAAAAGAATAAAAATATTATCATCAATAATTTTTTAAATGTATTCATTCTATTTTCTCCTTATAATTCATTAAGATTATGAACAAGTCACAACGCCACCACTTTTTTCAGGATACCCTGTATGGCGAGATCTCTTTGTGAGTACTATTCCTGCAGAAGACATACCTCTAGATATACTAATTCCAAATCCTGTTGGTACTATAGATGATTTATGACTATATAGGTAACGCACATTAAAATATTTTAGTTTTCCACTTACTACTCCTGTCATAGAAAAAGATCCCTTATACAAATACGCAAAGTATTGATCACCTTTTATTCTTAAAGGAAACGACCATCCATATGAACCAATAACACCTTGATCACCTTTCTTAACCGCTGACTTCGTCCATGTTTTTACACTCTTATAGGATTTGAATTCCTTGTATTTTAATAAAGAACTAACAGATGAAACTTCCTTAAAAATATGATTATTATCTACTTCATATGCCATCGCAAAAGCATCATTTCCATAATCTTCAGGTGTTCCATTCCAGCTAAAGCTTACTGTTGCTTTTACAGTAGACAATCCTGTTTTCGCATCATAACTTAATATATTCTTCTTAACGCTAAACTTGATTTTTGAAGAGGCTTTTACAGACATTTCCTCTGTTCCATCATAATTCTTTATCGCATCAATTTGATAATTTGTATACTTATATCTTTTCAATTCCTCTCTTGATTTACCTTTTAATTCATAAATGTGATTTTTAAAACGATCAATATCTTTTCTTGCTTTATTTAACTTCACTGCATTACTATGAGTTTCAGACAGCATGTATCTAGATTTAGTTATATTGTATTCATTTTTTAAAAGAAGATATTGATTAATAACTGTATTATCTAAAGCAGACACTTCAGTATTAGCTAACGATACTGCACAAACAGCAACTAAAAAAGAAAGCACAATTAATTTTTTCATATCTTAACACTCCATTTTTTAGCATCAATGTAAACGTTTACTATAGTTAAATATTATCATGTGGTTATGTATCCGTCAACTACTATATAATTTTTCTATATATTGTCTAATAAATATATTCATGATACCATTTTTACATGGAGGTAACATTATGCCAAAAAAGAACAATAACTTTTTTAAACTAGAAATGTTGTTTCTTAAGATTCTTTCAATAAGAGATTGTTATGGGTATGAAATCACTCATTCCATTAAAGAACTTACAAATGGTAAGATAGATATCAAAGAAGGAAGTATGTATCCTGTTCTTTATAAGTTTGAAGATCTAGGCTATATATCAAGTGAGAAGAAGCTTGTTGGAAAGAGAATGACAAGAATATATTATCATTTGGAGCCATCTGGAAAAGAGTACCTAGAGGGCATATATAAAGAATATAAAGAGATGACAAGTATTATTGATACATTTATGGAGGAAGAGCATGACTTACAATAAAAACGTTAAAAAGTATATTAAACAATGTAAGTATCTATTTGCTTCTTATGGTAAATCTGAAAAAGAATATATAAGAAAGCTCATAGATAATATTGATGATGGTTCTCATGATATGACATATGATGAAGTCGTAGAAAGACTTGGTACACCTAAGGAAGTTATTATTAGTTACTATGAGCAGGAAGATATGGACAGCCTGATTGAAAAAGCAAAGGTAAGAAGATTATTAAAGAATTTCTTATCAGTTGCGCTTGTTGTACTATTAGTATTCTTATGCTATAAAGCATATATTTACCAAAAGACTTTTGAAGAAGTAAGAGATTCAAAAGATGGATATTTTGAAGAAACAATAGAAGTCAAAGAAGACTATGAAATCAAATGATCTCACAGTCTTCTTTTTACTTTGAAAGAAATGGGCATCACTATGAGTGATGCCCACTTTGGTTATGATCTTTCTTCTATATACTTTCTAATATTAGACACGTTCACATATTTTGCATAACTCTTATCATTCGCAACGACAAGAGTAGGGGCCTGCATGACAGAAAATCTCTTTGTGAGGTCTACTTGTTCTTCTGCATCTATTAATTCATAGTCTACATGTTCATCTTCTAATATCTTCTTAATAATACGACAGTTAGGACATGTTTTTGTTGTGAATAAATAAAGCTTTTCATTCTGTATAACAGGTTGTGCCTGTTCTTCTTTGATCTTCTTCATATGTCTGCCACTTAGTACTGAGTGACCCATATCATATGTTTTACGTTCCTTGAATTCCTGTGCTTTACCTTCATTCCAGTTCTTAACTGGTCTATAGTAACCTGTAATACGGCTCCATACTTCTGTTGGTTTACCACATACAGGACATATAGGTTGTTCACCTACAAGATAACCATGATCTTCACAAATAGAGTAAGTAGGTGAAATGGTATAATAAGGAAGTTTATAGTTTTCTGCAATCTTTCTTACAAGTGTTGCAGCACCTTTCCAGTCTGGTAGTTTTTCACCTAAGAAAGCATGGAATACAGTACCTGATGTATAGAGAGTTTGTAATTCATCCTGAATATCTAAGGCAGTAAATAAGTCATCTGTATAACCTACTGGTAAATGAGATGAGTTTGTATAATAAGGTGTATTACCCTCTTTAGTGGCAGTAATGATATCTGGATATTTCTTCTTATCATGTTTCGCAAGACGATAAGATGTAGATTCTGCAGGTGTTGCTTCCAGGTTATATAAGTCACCATATTCTTCCTGATAGATCACTAATCTTTCACGCATATGGTTTAATACATCCTTCGCAAATTCCTGTGCATCTGTATGTGTTAAGTCTTCTTTAAGCCAGTTCGCATTGAGTGTAGCTTCATTCATACCTACTAAGCCAATAGTAGAGAAATGATTCTTAAATGAACCTAAATAACGTTTTGTATAAGGATAGAGACCTTCTTCTAATAACTTACTAATCACATCTCTTTTTACCTTTAATGATCTTGCAGCAAGATCCATTAAGTGATCTAATCTTTCATAGAACTCATGCTCATTATGAGATAAATAAGCAATACGTGGAAGGTTAATAGTAACGACACCTACTGATCCTGTTGATTCACCTGAACCAAAGAATCCTCCACTTTTTCTTCTTAATTCTCTTAAGTCAAGTCTTAATCGACAACACATTGATCTGACATCACTTGGTTCCATATCTGAATTAATATAGTTAGAGAAATAGGGTGTACCAAACTTTGCAGTCATTTCAAATAATAGTTTATTATTTTCTGTTTCAGACCAATCAAAATCCTTTGTGATAGAGTAAGTAGGAATAGGGTACTGGAATCCACGACCATTCGCATCACCTTCAATCATGACTTCAATAAAGGCTTTATTGATCATGTCCATTTCTTTCTGACAATCCTTATAACGGAAGTCCATTTCTTTTCCACCAACTATCGCATTGAGTTCAGCTAAATCATTTGGTACTGTCCAGTCTAAAGTAATATTAGAGAAAGGAGCCTGTGTTCCCCAGCGTGAAGGTGTATTGACACCATAAATAAATGATTCAATACATTTCTTCACTTGATCATAAGGAAGATTATCTACCTTCACAAATGGTGCTAAGTAAGTATCAAAAGAAGAGAAAGCCTGAGCACCTGCCCATTCATTCTGCATAATACCTAAGAAGTTCACCATTTGGTTACATAATGATGCAAGATGTTTAGCTGGTTTAGATGTAATCTTACCTGGAATACCTCCTAAACCTTCCTGAATTAATTGTTTTAAAGACCATCCTGCGCAATAACCTGTTAACATACTTAAATCATGAATATGGAAATCCCCATCTCTATGTGCATCCGCAATCTCCTGATCATATATTTCAGATAACCAATAATTTGCAGTAATTGCACCACTGTTACTTAGAATCAACCCACCAACAGAATAAGTGACAGTAGAATTCTCTTTTACTCTCCAGTCAGTCGCATTCACATAACTATTCACTAGATCCTTATAATCAAGAATCGTAGACTTCATATTTCTTACTTTCTCTCTCTGTTTACGATATAGAATATAAGACTTCGCCACATCACTATAACCTGCCTGTGATAAGATATCCTCTACACTATCCTGGATATCTTCTACTGCAATCTTATGATCCTTGATCTTCTTTTCAAAATCACTTGTAACCTTTAATGCAAGCATGTCAATCACACTAGGATGATATTCTTTCTTTAATGAAATAAATGCTTTTTCAATCGCACGGGTTATTTTCTTTAAATCAAATTCTGTAATCTTACCATCTCTTTTAATGACCTGGTACATATTATCATATCCTTTCTTCTATCCCTCTGATTTCACATTCATCAACATATTCTTCTAAAATCTTTTTATAACTCTGAAGTGTTTCTAATGAGCATGCATGTAAACCTTCTTGAATCACATTCTCATTATCTTCAAAGTTTTGAAGATAATAACGCTTAGCACCTTTGATCCATTCTCCAATTAGTCTCATATCATTTTCTGTATGAAATTCTTTAATGATTGTCGTTCTGAATTCATAATCTACATGATTCTCTAATAAATACTGGACTGTTGTCTTAATAGAATCAAGACGATACCCTTCTAAACCAATTGTCTTATTGTATTTCTTAGGCGCATTCTTGATATCTACAGCTACATAATCAACAAGACCTTCTTCTACTAATTCTTTTAACTTATTAGGAAAAGATCCATTTGTATCTAATTTAATAGAGTATCCCATATCCTTGATCACTCTTAAGAAATCCACAATACCCGCCTGTAATAAAGGTTCTCCACCTGTAATACATACGCCCTCTAGTATATTCTTTCTCTTTTCTAAGAATTCAAGAACATCTTCCTGTTCAATCTCTACCATATTTTCTGGTAAGAAGACTAAATCAGAATTATGACAGAAAGGACATTTAAAATTACATCCTCCAGTAAATAGAGTACATGCCATTTTTCCTGGATAATCTAGAAGAGTGAGCTTTTGAAAACCAAAGATACGGAAATGATTCTGGTATGTTGGTTCTTCTATTGCTTTCTTAACTAAAAGATGCATTGTCTTTTCTAATTGATCTACTTCTTCTAAAGTCAAATCAGATGTTAAATGAGACCACCAGTCTTTTCTCGCAAGATACATTTCTGTAATCACATCTTTCGCTTTAGGTGTTGTTTTAAGTATCTTAGAACGTTTATCTAGATTATTCTCTTCTATACGAATATAACCTGCATCATGTAATTTAGATACACTCTTTGTGATTGTACCTTTATCTACAGAACCACTAGAAGACAATTCCTTCATAGTAATACCAGGATGTTCATGAATCATCATTAGATTCACAACCTGTCCATAACCTATATCATATTTCTTTAATCTATTATCATAATACTTAATAGCTGCACGATATAGTAATGCATTATCACTCATGAAGTTCTCTTTCTTATCCATCTCTCTCACCTCTTTAGTTGACTATCCAACTATATTAAGTCTAGCACCAAAAGAGAGCGTATGCAATTGTTGTGAAAATGTTTGCACATTATCATCTCCTATATACAGTATATACTAATTAATTAAGTAATGTATTGAAGTTATAAGCGATAAAACCTATATAAAGGAGTTAAGAAAAAATATTTGATTATATCTTAGCTAAATGGTTCCATGATATAATTATTATTAAGAAGAAAATCTAAGTAACTGAATATATTGACTGTTGTGTTTGAATGTGCTCATAGGGGAATGTTAAAATGAACACATCAAATATCAAAAATTATAAGCCAAAAGATTTTGCTGAACTTTTAGGTGTTTCTGTTAAGACATTACAACGTTGGGACAGAGAAGGTACTTTAAAAGCAAACCGAACTCTAACTAATAGGCGTTATTACACATATGATCAGTATCTACAATTCAAAGGTATGAATATTGAAAATGATAAACGTCAGGTGGTTATTTATGCCAGAGTGTCTACAAAGAATCAAAAAGATGACTTACAAAATCAAGTTGCATTTTTAAGACAGTTTTGTAATGCAAGAGGAATTATTGTAAATCAGTGTATTGAAGATTATGGAAGTGGCCTTAATTACAACTGTAAAAAGTGGAACGAATTATTAGATGAAGTAATGGAACAAAAAATCAAGACAATAGTAGTAACCCATAAAGATAGATTTATCAGATTTGGTTATGATTGGTTTGAAAAATTCTGTATGAAGTTCAATACGACCATAGTGGCAGTCAATAATGAAGAACTATCACCACAAGAAGAACTTGTACAGGATATTGTTTCGATCCTTCATGTTTTCTCTTGCAGGCTGTATGGACTTCGTAAGTATAAAAAACAAATAGAGAGGGATGAGGAAATTGCGAAAGAGCTTCAAGACGGAAATAAACCCGTCAGAGGAACAGAAGATCAAGATCCGTAAGACAATAGGAACTTGCAGGTTTATCTACAACTTCTATCTTGCTTATAGTAAAGAACTTTATAATAATGGCGAAAAATTTATGAGCAGCAATAAGTTCAGAGTCTGGCTTAATAATGAATATCTTCCACAACATCCGGAGTATTCATGGATCAAGGAAGCTTATTCAAAAGCAGTAACGCAGGCAGTGAACAACGGACAGACCGCATTTACAAGATTTTTCAATCATGAAAGTGCCTTTCCTAATTTCAAAAAGAAAGGCAGATCTGATGTGAAGATGTATTTTGTAAAGAATAATCCAAAAGATTGTCGATGCGAAAGACATAGGATCAACATCCCGTCACTTGGCTGGGTTCGTATCAAAGAAAAAGGATATATCCCAACCACAAAAGATGGATATGTTATTAAAAGCGGTTCCGTTTCAATAAAAGCTGACAGATTTTATGTTTCCGTTCTTGTAGAGATCCCTGATAACAAAATAACTGATGATCCTAATGAGGGAATAGGCATTGATCTTGGATTAAAGGAATTCGCCATTGTTTCTAATGGTAAAACTTATAAGAACATTAACAAATCAGCAAGACTTAAAAAGCTTGAAAAACAACTTATTCGGAAACAGAGAAGTCTCTCGCGAAAATATGAAAATTTAAAGAAAGGAGAGTCCACTCAAAGAGCAAATTTACAAAAACAAAAGCGCAAGGTACAGAAACTTCATCATAAGATAGATAATATCCGCACTGATTACATTAACAAAACAATCGCTGAGATAGTAAAAACCAAACCATCTTATATAACGATTGAAGACTTAAATGTAAAAGGCATGATGAAAAACAGACATCTTTCAAAAGCAGTTGCATCACAAAAGTTTTATGAATTTAGAACAAAACTTCAAGCCAAATGCAGGGAAAAAGGAATTGAACTTCGAGTAGTAGATAGATGGTATCCATCGTCTAAAACCTGTCACTGTTGCGGTGCTGTCAAGAAAGATTTAAAACTTTCAGATAGGATCTTTAAATGCAGTTGTGGTTATGTCGAAGATAGGGATTTCAATGCTGCTTTAAATCTGAGAGATGTCACGACTTACGAAATTGCATAACGAAACGCAAACGTGAGTATGTACCGAAGGCTATTTCGGGAATTTACGACTATGGAGTGTACAAGAACCTGTGAGTAGATATGATCTCGGTCAATCCAAAGCATACACGATGAAGTAGTAAGTAGAACTCGTGAGAGTCTACATTATCTCGATGTGCGTATATTTGCACACGTTTTGAGTGGCAGGAAATGCCTTATGATAAGAAAACAACTCTTAATCGGAATACTGGCAGCTATGACTGTCGCGCTGCCAGCTGTCGGCATATATGCCGGTTCCGCAGAAGCCAGTGAAATCCAAAGCAGCAATGAAGACACGGTGTCCGGTAATAAAGGAGCCAGTATCGACAAAGCCGTGACATTACAGAATTCCGTAAAAATGACAGACCAAATCTCTGCGGCAGTCAATGGAGAAAATATTATGTTCAGTCCCACAAGCCTTAATTTTGCGCTGGGCATGATCGCAGAAGGTGCAAAAGGAGAGACAAAAGAAGTTCTATGTAATTACCTGGGAACCGATGATTTTGCATCTTATGCAAAGGAATATCTGAACAAGATTAAAGAATATAATACTGAAGATGAGAGTTACGGATATAAGTCAAAATTAAAGATTGCAGATGCAGTCTGGGTGGATAATAATCTGACATTACAGGAAGAATTTAAAAATTCAGTAACGAACGGTTTTGGGGCTGAAGTGGAAAATGTAGATTTTTCCGCTGCCGAGAAAACATGCGGTATCATTAATTCCTGGTGTGACAAAAATACGGAAGGGCTGATCCCGAAAATCATAACCCCGGATCTGATCAATGATACTACCGGACTGTGCTTAACTAATTCACTATATTTTGAGTCCGGATGGAGTGGAGAACCCTGGAATGTTTCTGATACAGAAGAGAAGTTTGGAAACAATGAAAAGACAAAATACATGACCTGTGCCGGAGACAGGTATTATGAAAATGATAAGGCAACAGCATTTGACAGGGAGTATGCAAACGGACTGAGTTTTGTCGGAATCCTGCCTGTCGATGAAGGCGATTTTACACTTGAGGATCTGGATATTGGTGGACTCCTGAAATCTCAGCCAGAGTATGACGAAGTACAATGTAAGATGCCAAAACTTGATTTTGAGACTACCGCCATCCTAAATGACATACTCTCAAGCCTGGGGCTTGATAATATATTTTCCAGCAACGCTGATTTCTCCGGTATTGCAGACAAAAATGTAAATGTAGATACGATACTGCAGAAAACAAAACTGGAACTGGATGAAAACGGCACGAAAGCAGCAGCAGTGACAGCAGTTATCATGGAATGTATGTCAGCTGTAGAGGAGAAAGAACCAGTTATCAAAAATGTGGAACTCACTCGTCCTTTTGCCTTCCTGATCTATGACAGGAGCAATGACGAAATACTGTTTATGGGAAAAGTAATGACAGTTTCCTGATGAAAAGGGAGACTGTGAGAAAAAGTCTGTAAATAAGATTCTTCTATGATATGCAAGGGTGGCAAGCCTGAAAATCAGGCTTCTCACCCTTGTTTTATATATAACAGTTGTTGAATGGCATGTCAAGAGCAGGCG
>ENA-OQHR01000487-OQHR01000487.1-human-gut-metagenome-genome-assembly--contig:-NODE-487-length-28941-cov-3.297880_pt1 | contig 28941 bp, 22 predicted proteins | sample MGYA00242566_ERZ504725 | MGnify/ENA primary metagenome ERZ504725 (study PRJEB26092, sample SAMD00036217) | human gut metagenome | host: Homo sapiens | study: EMG produced TPA metagenomics assembly of... | reverse complement strand
AAACCAAAAATACGGTAGATATTCTGAAGCAGAATGTTTCTGGTTATGATTCTCAGTTTGAATCCATCAATAGTGACATTACTGCGATCAATGAATCTATTAAGGATTTAGGTAAAAATACAGGTCATGAGTATGACGTTTCTTATGAAGAAAATGTTTTTACTCTGTATGAAGATGATGTAATTAAGAAACAGTTTACAATCACTGGTGGCTCTGGACCATCTGACACTACTACGGTCACAATCGAGAGAATTACAAGTTCTGATGCGATCTTCTTAGCAGGAAACTCTGCAGTGATCGAGTATAACTTTACCTCTGTAGATAATACAGGAGATACAACCGGTAATGGTACTGCTACATGGCGTGTCGGAAGTACAACAGTTGCTACTACTGTAGCTGCTCAGGGTAAGAATAGTTTTGATATTACACAATATCTGAAAAATGGTGCAAACTCTATTAGACTTTCTATCACTGATAGTTTTGGTACAATCGCTACTAAGACTTGGACCATTACAATTGTTGACTTTAAAATTGAGAGTATTTTTGATGATACACTCTTCTATTCAGACGAGGTAACATTTAGATATACTCCATATGGTGATATTAATAAGACTGTACATTTTGTTCTTGATGGAAAAGAAATTGCAGGAGTTGAAACAACTGCTTCTGGTAGACAGATGACTTATACTCTGGCAAAACAGAGTCATGGTGCTCACCTTCTGAAAGTGTATATGACTGCAAGTATCAATAATCAGGACGTAACTTCTGAGTCAGTATATAAAGATATTATCTGGGTTGAACAAGGAAATACTACTCCTATTATTGGATGTTCTATGGTTGAATTTACTGCAAAACAGTACAATACAACAAGCATCAAATATGTTGTATATGATCCAGAACATAATCCTGCTACTGTAAAACTCTCTGTTGATGGCAAAGTTGCTTCTACTCTTACTGTTGGAAGAACTGCTCAGATCTGGAGCTACAAGTCTACCGCAATAGGCAAACAGTCTCTTACTATCAGTTGTCGTAGAATCACAAAGATTCTTACTGCTACTATTGAGAAACTGGATATCAATGTATCTCCGGTAACTACAAACCTTGCATTTGACTTTAATCCATCTGGTAAAAACAATGGTGAAGCTGACTGGCTGAAGATCAATGATAATCTTACAATTGAAGTGTCAGATAACTTTGATACAACAAATGGTGGTTATCAGGTCGATGAAGATGGAGATACTTATTTCTGCGTAAAAGCAGGAACTGCTGCTACTATCCCATATCAGTTATTTGCTGATGATGCAAAGAAAACTGGCAAGAACTTTAAATTCATTTATAAATGTACAAATGTAAAGAACTATGAAGCTCAAGTACTCTCCTGTTTTGCAGATAATCTTGGTTATACTGTAAAAGCTCAGGAAGCAACACTGAAATCTGAACAGAACGAAATCTCTGTCCCATATTGTGAAGATTACTATATGGAGCTGGAATTTAATATTCTGCCGGACAGTGAATATACAGAAATGGTTATGTGGGTTGATGGCATTCCTACAAGAGTAAAACTGTATGCCACTTCTGATAGTTTCACGCAGACAAATCCTGTAGGTATTACAATCGGTTCTGATGACTGCGACGTTATTGTATACAGAATAAAAGCTTATACAATGAACCTCACTGATGATGAGATTCTGGATAACTTCATTGCTGATGCAAAAAATGCAAATGAAATTATCAACCGATACAACCGCAATGATATTCTTGATTCTTCTGGTGGACTTGATCCTGATGTACTGGCCGAAAAATGTCCAGACTTGAGAATCATTAAACTGGAAGTACCAGTAGTTACAACTGGTAAGAAAAATAAAGTACCATTTACATCTGTACAGCAGATCTATAAGAATGGTCGTCCTGTTGATAACTGGATCTCTCGTGATGGTATTCATAATGGACAGGGAACCTCTTCTGAATATTATGGTGATTCTGGTCGAAATCTGGAACTTAACTGTAAGAATGGATTTACATTCGCAGATGATACAACTGCCGATGTTTATTCTATGGATGAAAATGCTATTGGAATCAACTATTTCAATGTCAAAGTAAATATTGCTTCTTCTGAGAATATCAATAATGCAGGTCTTCAAGGAGAATATCAGGAATTCAACCCATATATCCGTCCTGCTAGAAAGAAAGATCCTCGTGTACGTGATACTATGCAGTTCTATCCTTGTGTTGTATTCTTAAAAGAAACAGATGTAGATAATGCTGTAGAGTTCAAAGATGGTCAGTGGCACTTCTATGCTGCAGGTGATATTGGTAACAGTAAGAAGAATACAGTTGCACAGGGAATGGATCCAGAGAATCACAAAGAATTCATTGTTGAAGTGTCAAATAATACTGATCCTCAGTGCCGTTTCTTATCTGATGACTTATCAAATGAAGAATGGGGTGGAGATACTTCATTCGAAATGAGATATCAGAATCCAAATTGTACAGAAGAAGAAATTCAGGCTGGCAGACAGGCTTGGAACGATCTTTTGACTTGGGTTGTAAATGCTGATTCTGAAACATTTGTAAAAGAGTTTGAACAGCACTTTATTAAAGACTCATTACTCTTCTATTACTTATTTACCGAAAGACATACTATGGTAGATAACAGAGCAAAAAATACTTTCTGGCATACAGAAGATTTGGTTCACTGGGATTTATGTATGGATTATGATAACGATACTGCAATGGGTAATGATAATGAAGGTGGATTAACTCTTACTTACGGATATGAAGATACTGATACTATTGGAACAAAATCAGTCTTTAATGCATCTGATAGTAAAGTGTTCTGTTATATCAGAGATTACATGTTTGATGATCTGCAGAGTATGTTCCTTCAGATGGAGGCCAAACTTACATGGTCTGCAAACCGTATCTTAAATAAATTCGAAACTCTTCAGAATTATAAACCGGAACGTCTCTGGATCGCTGATATGAGAAGAAAGTATTTCAGACCTTACGAGGATAAAGGTACGACTTCTTATCTGGAAATGATGAACGGAAGCAAGAAACAGCAGAGACGACAGTTCCAGAAATATCAAGAGAAATATATTGCATCTAAATATGTAGGTTCTACTACTACCTCAGATGTAATCACAATCCGTGGTTACACTCCAACAAACTGGACTGGTGTAAAACCGGACGGTACATTCCATATTGTTCCTTATGCTGATTCTTATGTTGATGTAAGATTTGGTTCTAACCTTGTTCGTCAAAGAGCTAAGAGAGGTCAGACTTATACAGTCAAATCTCCTATTGCTGCTATGAACGATACAGAGGTCTATGTATATAATGCATCTTTGATGCAATCCATTGGTGATATTGCGCCATTCTATCCGGGATATACAAATTTCAATCAGGGTGTAAAAATGACAGACATTCTTATTGGTTCTGATGTTGAAGGATATCAGAATACAAATATGAATGATTTCTCAATCGGACAGAATGTTCTTCTGGAACGACTGAATCTTGAGAATCTGCCAAACCTGAAAAAGACAATCGACCTTTCTAACTGTAAAAATCTCGAAGAGTTTCTGGCAGAAGGATCTGGTATTACAGGTGTTATCTTTGCTCCTGGCGGAAAGATTGAAACTGCTCATCTTTCTGCCATCGCATCTCTTACCGGAAAGAACCTGTATAGATTGACCGATCTTACTATAGCAAGTTATGCAAATCTTACTACTCTGTCTCTTGATAACTGCAATACTTTGGATGCAAAAGACATTATCAATAAAGCTACTGGATTAACCAGAGTTCGTGTAACTGGCATCAATTGGGAACTGGACGATACTACTCTGCTTGACAGATTAGCAAAAATGACTGGTATTGATGATAACGGATATAACTCTGTACATTCTGTTCTTATAGGAACTGTACACATTCCTGTTATGAGACAGCAAAGGCTGGATGAATTCGCTGAATTATGGCCAGATTTAGAGATTACCTACGATTCAATTATCACTCAGTTCAAAGTAACATTCGTCAACGACGATGAAGAAAATACAGTTCTTGATATCCAGTACGTTGATAAAGGTGCAAATGCAGTTGATCCTATTACAAGAGAAATTGATCCGATTCCTACTCCTACCAAAGAAAGCACAATCAAACTTGATTATACATTCAAAGGCTGGGATGGATCTCTAACTGGAATCTTCGCTGACAGAACTATCAAAGCTGTATATGATAGCAAAGTACGTGAATATACAGTGAGATATGTTTCTAAAGGATTGACTCTACAGGAATCTACTGCTCCGTATGGTTCTTATGTAAAATATACAGGTGATACTCCGGTTTATACTGCTGAGGAATCTGCTTATAAATATAATCTATTCAAAGGATGGGATAAATCTGGATTCGTTGATGGTGAGAAAACTATCAATGCCGTATATGAGACTTGTGAATATATAGATGGATACTTTGATGATAAGGATCTGTCGAATATGACTCAGGTTGAGCTTTATACTCTGATGAAAATGGGGTTAGAAACAAAAGCTCTGTCTCTTAAAGATACATTAGACTTTAAGCTTGGTGTTGATTATTCCTATGGAGATATTGAAGAACATGAAGTAATCTCTGCTTCTACTAAGTTTGATGGAACAAATTATATTGACACTGGACTAAAAATCATGGAGAAAGATAGAGACTTTACTGTTGCTATCGACTTTGAATTTGATGCAGGAAATAATGTCAATGCTACTCTTGCTCAGTGCTTCCAAAGCGATGGTTCTAATGGATTCAGACTGTGGTATTCTCAAGAACCTAGATTTTCATGGAATACTGATAGTGTATCTCCTTCTGCTGGTACAAATAGAGAAATCGTAGTATTCCGTCATGAAGCAGGAAGCCAGAAACTGTATATATACAATTCAAACATGACCGGAAAAGAAGTATCTACTACTACTCTTAATGCAATCAGAATTCCTGAGCATGATTCTACTCTCGTCTTCGGATGTTCTAAGGCTGACGATGGTGTTTATGAAAACTATGCAAAAGGTACTGTTCACTGGGCTAAGGTTTGGTATGCAGATCTTGGTGAAGAACAGTGTATGGATATTGCTGCATGGATTCATGAAGTGATTCCTATGGAAGTAGCTAAGTTTAAAGGATATTATTTATCTGATGTTGCTTCTAAGAGAGCAAATATCACATTTGTTGCTTCTAATCTATTAGGGACTGAGAAACCTTACAGTAATAAGAGTACAAATACTGGTGGATGGGCTGATTCTACATTGAATACTTGGCTGAATACCAGACTGCTTAAAGCGATCTCTCCTTTATGGAAAGCATTGATTAAACCAGTCAAAGTATACTCTTCTATCGGTAATAAATCTAATGACACTTCTGTATCTAATTGCAGATTCTATGTTCCATCTCTGTACGAAGTTGATCCTACTGCTACTTCTGAACCATATATTTCTGAAACAAATGCTCCTATTGCTTATTTCACAGATGATGATACCAGAAAGAAAGCAAAACCTTCTATTCCTGCAGAGTATAAATCTTATTGGACCAGATCTCCAAATGCTACAGTTGCAAACTGGTTGTATACGGTTAATGAATCTGGTGCAACATATGGATTCTCTTATCCAGGACAGAATTCTGGAATTTTACTTATGTTCTCAATTTCATGCGAGGGGTAACTATTCCCCTCTTATAAGGAGGATATCACATGTATTATAAAGTAATCAAAAATGATGAAGTCGTAGATGTCCTTAATCATATCCTGTATATCAAATATCAGGAGAAACATAGTCTGTTGCTTCTATGTGATATCACAGAAGCACAGGCTATTTTAAGTTCAGACGGAAAATATGGATGGCACATTGAAGGTCTCTATAATTTTCCGCCTGATAATGACATCTATGCAATAAAAGAAATTTCAAAATATGAATATGACAAATTGAAGAGGTGATCACAGCATGGCGTTAATTCCAACCTGGTATTCTGCATCAACTAAGCAAATTGCAGAAAAGGCTTTACAAAGAGGGGTGCTAAAATACCCAGGACTTTGTTACATCCAAGACAGTAAGAGTATAGCATGGGTGACCATCGACAACACATTAGAATATGTCAAAGGAGATAAACAGATTACAGATGTAAAATGCATCGGATCAAATCTTATGTTTTTCTCTGGAGATAAACTGCTTTTCTCTTATGACATATCTATGACTGATGAAGATAAAGATCATATTATTGAAGAGGTCAAGAAAACAATCGGATTGGATAATTATGTCAAATCTTCTGAGCTTTCTACTCTTTTAGATAATATAATCGGTAATCTTGAAGATAAGTCCACTGTTGTAGACTATATCAACAGCTTATCTTATAACAAATTATTTGACGTACCTATTGTAAATCTTATAGGTACACTTACTGTTCCTGTGAAGATATCATCACTCGATGATGGTATTTATAAAGTAAAAGGCCAATGTATCATTGGCGGAAACAATACTACTGTTCAATCTTCTGCAGACGATGTTCTGTATCTTGTATCTCATGATGCTGATACTTCCAGCACAACAATCACAAAAATGCAAGGAAAATCTATTACATTGTATTTCATTCAGCAAGATGGTGAATATACGACTGATCGTTATGTCACTGAAAGCTGGATTAATGAACAGAATTTTGCAAGTGCTGATTCTGTAAAAGAATATGTTTCAAATATCATTGAAGAAACTGTTCTGGATGTTTTAGATGAACATATTGACGCTGCTTTAGATAGAAAACTCGGAAGTATTGATTCCGAAGATTTAACAAATATATTTCAAGGAGGAAATTAATTATGGCAAAATTACAGTTCGCTACACTTTCTAATCTTCAGGAGTTTTTAAATCTGCATAACGTACAGATCGACTCTAAAATCAGTGAGGCTGTTAAAAACTCAATTAAAACAGTATCTCAGTCAGAAGACGGATACACACTTTATTTCTACACAAAAACTGCTCCAGTAACTATTGATGAAGCAGCATTTACTATTACTATTCCTCAGCCAACAGGAAAAGCTGACAAAGTAAAAGGTGCAGTAAAAGGTCATCTTGCAGGATTAGATGAAAATGGTAATCTGGTAGATTCTGGAAAGACTGTTGCAGATTTCGATGCTGCTGGCGCTGCTAACACAGCAAAAACAGAAGTAATGTCTTATGTTGGTACCATTCCTGCTGATGCAAAAGCTAAAAATGTAGTTGCTTATATCAAAGAAGCTGTTACTACTGGTCAGTATGATGATTCTGCATTAAAAGCAAGCGTTGCAGCTAATACAGCAGCTATTGGAACACTGAATGGCACTGGTGACGGATCAGTAAAGAAAGCTGTTGCAGATGCAGTCGCTAAAATCGTTGCAGATGCTCCAGAAGCATATGATACACTGAAAGAGATTTCTGATTGGATTTCTACACATACATCTGATGCTGCTACAATGAATTCTCAGATCAAAACAAATAAAGAGGATATCACAAAGCTGAAGACTCTTATCGGTACTCTTCCAGAATCTGCTACATCCAAAGATATTGTAAGCTATATTGCTGAGTATGTATCTAAAGCTCTCGCAGACTCTGATCTTTCTCAGTATGCAAAAGCTGCTGATCTTGAAGCTGCTGTAGGTAGAATTGATGCTCTTGAAAAGAAATTACCTACATTAGAAGCTGCTGATAAAAAGAATGCAGAAGATATTACTGCTGTTAAAGGCAGAATGGATACAGCAGAAGGCAAAATTACTGCTGTAGAAAAAGATCTTGCTACTGAAAAACCGAAGATTGCTAAGAACACATCTGATATCACCGCTCTTAAGGGGCTTGTTGGAGATGGATATGAAGCAATTCCAAGTGCGTCTATCAAAGGTTTATTTACTGCGTAAAAATACAATTGATTTTATTGGGAGGAGAGCTGCAATGCTCTCCTTCTATTTTAAAAATAAAAATGGAAGGATGTGACTAATGCAAAATGAAAGAACAATTTCTTAATCTCACTGGATTAACAGAACTGGTTGGTTATTTGAAGACAAGTATAGCTAATCATAAAGAAATACTTCCATATGCTTCCAATAAGTTATTTCCGTCTGTTGGAGATATAAATACTATTTATATAAATACTGCTACGAATACTATTTATCGTTGGGATAGCTCAAGCAAAACTTATATTACTCTAGCAAAAGCCGTAAAGTCTGTTGCTATCTCAGAAAGTACTGAAAACGGAAAAATCACACTCACTGTAGATGGTAATAAAACTACTGTTCCTGTTCACGGATTAGGATCTGCTGCATATACAAATTCAAGTGCTTACTCTTCTGCCGGGCATACTCATACAAAAGCTCAGGTAGGACTTGGTAATGTAGATAATACAGCAGATGCAAATAAGAGTGTAAAACATGCAACTACTGCTGATAGTGCAACTACTGCAGGAACAGCTACAAATGTATCCGCTGGAGAAGGTACTGCTGATGCAGCTAGACATGTTTGGTTTTCTGACTCTACCACAGAGACAAAGCGAGCATACAGCGATAAGTTTAAATATAATCCTGTTACTAATAATCTGACGGTAAATGTTACAGGAAATGCTGCGACTGCAAGTAGTGTCGCATGGGGTAACATTACAGGAAAACCTTCTACCTATACTCCTTCTGCGCATAATCATAATGATTCAACTATTACTTCTCTCAACGCAAGTAAACTCTTTGGAACAATTGATATTGCAAGGCTTCCCCATGGAGCATTAGAACGTCTGGTTATTGTTGAAGATGATACTGCACGTTTTAAACTTACTACTGCTAATATTCAGCTTGGTGATACCGTAAAAGTAACTAAGACTGAAAAAATGTATTATGTTGTTGATGAGAGCAAATTATCTTCTGAGGCTGGTTATTCAGTATATACTGCCGGAACTGCTACTTCTGTACCATGGTCTGGAGTTACTGGAAAGCCTAGCAGCTATCCACCAGCATCTCATAATCATGATGAACGTTATTATACCGAGACTGAGATGAATAGTAAATTAGCTGAAAAAGCTACAAAAGTACATACGCATACTAAAAGTGAAGTCGGATTAAGCAACGTTGACAATACTGCCGACGCCACAAAAAGTGTAAAATATGCTACTTCTGCAGGTAGCGCATCATCTGCCGCTGCTCTTACTTCTAATGCTGGATCATCAACTCAGCCAGTATATTTCTCAGGTGGTAAGCCAGTAGCTTGTTCATATACACTTGGTAAGTCAGTGCCTGCAGATGCATTATTTACCGATCATACTTATGGAAACATGAAGGGTGCTACTTCTTCTTCTGCCGGAAGTGCTGGTCTTGTTCCTGCACCTAATATAGGAGAACAATTAAAGTTTCTTCGTGCAGATGGTGCATGGGTAATCCCTACAAATACGACATATTCTGTAGGTACATCAAGTTACTTAGGAATAACTAAGCTTTATACTGAAACTGGGTCGGCTACAGATGGTACCATGACTCAAAATGCTATTACTTCTGCTCTTAACGGGAAATCTCCTACCTCTCATACGCACAATTATGCAGGAAGTTCTAGTTCTGGTGGTGCTGCAAACTCCGCAAATAAACTAGCAACTGCTAGAACCGTATCTGGTGGAACTGACATCACGCTAAGTTTTAACTATGATGGTAGTGGTAACTCCTCTGCAAATATCGGATTTTATAGTTCGTCTGCGAGTGTAGGCGACAAAAACAATTATCCATTCCATCGATTCGCAAAACTGGATACTATTGCTGCAAGCTATTCAGATAAATCAACCACATTCTTTATCTCACAGGATTATAGTGGTGGTGGCTTCGGTATTGTACGAATTGTATTACGTACGAATAACAGCAGCTTAGCATCGACAGTTGAAGTAAAATGGCTGGTTCGTTGTGGCTTAAGTGCGGATAGCGTACAAGTCGGAATTTACAATGTTTTTGGAAAGACTTACGCAGATGCCTTCTTTAAAACAGGAGGATCGTATGCTGGAACTTGTTTCCGTACACTTGCAAGTGGTGCGCGTGGTGGTATTAGCAGAACTTGGGTGCTGGTCAATTCTTCAGAAGTAAGTGGAACCTCTGCAACAGATGCAAAAACATCTACCGAGTGTTATGCTACTATTGCAGCTGCTGGTACCGCACTTCATAAACAAGCATATAGTAGTATCGTTTCTGGTACTGATAGCGGTACTGCATCTTATGCGAATAGTGCTGGCAGTGCAAATTCTGTTGCTTGGGGTAATGTTACAGGTAAGCCATCTACATTCGCACCATCATCTCATACTCATAACTATGCAGGATCCTCTTCTGCTGGCGGTGCTGCTACATCAGCAATTAAATTATCCACACCTAGAAAAATTGGTAACGCATCTTTTGATGGTACTGCTGATATTACCTTATCTCAGATGGGACTTAATGTTCCTGTTGAAATTACAAAAGCTAACTATCTTGCAAAAAAGAAAGCTGGAACTTTAAATGCAAATACCTATTACAATGTTATTGATGAATATGATTCTGCAAATGTTATTAACGACTCATCTGTAACAACCAACAGTACATTTTCAAGTACTAAATCGGAAAAAACATATGCAAAGAAAAGTACACTTGTTAATACTACTCTCACGGCTAGTAAATGGACTGGTTCCTCTGCTCCGTATACATATGTATTACCTGTATCTGGTGCGACTACTTCAAATATAGTAGAAATTAATTATGCTTCTAATGCATCATCTCAAGCAATAGAGGCATATCAGAACGCTATGTTAGCAGATGGAGGGCAGACTACAAATCAGATTACTATAAAAGCAACCGAGAAACCAACTGTAGATATTCCCATTACTATTGTTATAAGAAATGATTTATAAAAGGAGGCGATAACATGGCAATTTACAAAGGTGAACAATGTCTTGCTGGAGTTGGTAAGAATGCAACTATTAAAATTGGTACTGCTAAAACAGGTACTTCGGCTGCAGTAACCAATTCTGGTACAGATACAGATGCAATATTAAATTTTACACTGCCCAAAGGTGATCAGGGAGTTGGTATTTCAAGTGTTATCCCTCATTATCTTGCAAGTTCTAAATCGCAGGGAGTGACCAGATCAACTACTGGATGGGCGACTTCCGCTCAGGTTATGACATCTACAAACAAATATTTGTGGTGCTATCATGAATTTGTTTTATCAAATAATAATCATCTGTATACAGATGCAACCGTTATAGGTGTTTATGGAGATAAAGGTGATCCGGGCACAACTGATTACAATGGATTACAGAATAAACCGGTCGTTAATGGAGCTGTAACTGCTTATCAGTCAGATATTATGAAATCTCAGTTAAGGAATGTGACATTCTCTACTGAAGAACCTAAAATAACTGATGGTAAACCTGGTGATATGTGGGTGGTGTATGGCGATGAGTAATATTAAAACTGGTGATATTTTAAACTTTGATTATACTGGTACTGTCCAAACTGTAACACTTCCTAAAGGTACATATAAGTTGGAGTGTTGGGGTGCTCAAGGAGGATACAGTTCTTCTAATTCAGGAATAGAGGTTGGTATGGGCGGAAAAGGTGGATACTCCGCTGGAACTATTACACTAAACCAAAAAACACTTATATATATTTATACTGGTGGAGTTGGTAGCATAAGTGGCAACGGTAAAGCAGATGGTGGATTTCCTAATGGTGGTTCATCTTGGGCTTCCAGCACAAGCGAAGGTGCTGGTGGTGGCGGTGGATCATCCGATATCCGTATTGGTACCGATTCATTGTATGCTCGTGTTATCGTAGCTGGAGGTGGCGGAGGTGGCGGTGAAGACAACGAAACTGGCGGATATGGTGGCGGTGAAACTGGCGGAACTTCAGGTTCTGGAACACCTGGTAGTCAAACTGCTCCAAGTGGATATTTTGGAATCGGCGGTCATACTTCCTATGATGGTGGAGGTGGTGGCGGTGGATGGTATGGTGCTTATCCAGCCGGTGGTCAAACAACTCCAGCTACCGGTAGCAGTGGAAGTGACACATCTGGCTCTCCTGGAGGATCTGGTTACGTTTATACTTCTGCTACAGCCTCTAATTACCCGTCAGGTTGTTTATTAAACTCTTCTTATTACTTATCTGCTGCTAAAACCATAGCAGGTAACACTTCTTTTACATCTCCCACAGGTTCATCTGAGACAGGGCACTCTGGGAACGGCTATTGTCGAATTACTGTTATTGAATGCAAGAATACGGCGCTATATACCAGAATAAACAATTCAATGAAAAAGGCTACTGCTTTTTATTTCAAATTAAATAATAACAAAATGTACGGCGTTGGATCTGCTAATTATAATGGTTCTGTTATGAATTTTGATTATACTGGTTCGGTTCAAACTGTTACATTGGCTCCTGGTACATATAAACTTGAATGCTGGGGCGCTCAAGGTGGGAATGGATCATCTAATGGTAATTCTAATATAAATGCAGTTGGTGGTCTTGGTGGATATAGTGTTGGCACCATTACATTAAGTAAAACACAAAAAGTATATATATATTCTGGTGGAAAAGGACAAACTAAATCAAATACCGGTAGCTATTCTACTGTTAATGGTGGATTTAACGGCGGTGGGTCAAATTATACTTGTGGTTCCGGAGGTTCTGGTGGCGGTGGATCGGATATAAGGATCGGAACTGATTCATTATATGCAAGAGTAATTGTTGCAGGCGGCGGTTCTGGAACAGGATGGACAATTAAAGGTGCCGCTGGCGGTGGAATATTAGGCTTATCAAACTATAATTCATCTTACAATAGTACTCAAACAGCAGGAGGAATAGCTTATACTTCAGCTTACAATATAATGCCCACAGCTGGCACTTTTGGTATAGGTGGCAATGGTTCCGGTTCTTCAGAAGGCGGTTCTGGCGGTGGAGGCGGCTGGTATGGAGGTGGCGGAGCCGGATATACGGGCGGTTCTAGTGGTGGATCAGGTTATGTTTACACTTCTGTCACTGCTTCAAATTATCCAAATGGTTGTTTACTTAACTCTTCTTATTATCTTTCTAATGCTCAAACTATTGCCGGAGATCAATCGTTCCCTGCTCCTTCTGGTTCTACAGAAACTGGTCATTCTGGTAATGGACATGTAAAAATCACTAAATTATCAGATGTAATATATCTTACTCATGCTAAGAACAACATAATGGATTTTAATTATACAGGTTCAGTACAATCTAAAACTCTAAAACCAGGTACGTATACAATAGAATGCTGGGGTGGCCAAGGAGGAACTTACAGTAGTTACATAGGCGGATACGGTGGTTATTCCAAGGGTACTATTACTCTTACTGAAGCAACTACTGTTTATATATCTGTTGGTGGGGCTGGATCTTCCTCTTCTACTGCTGCAGGATTCAATGGTGGAGGAACTGGTATTTCTTCTGGTAGAGGTGGTGGAGGAGCTACAGATGTTCGTATAGGTCAAAATTCTCTATATTCAAGAGTTATCGTAGCCGGAGGTGGCGGCGGAGCTGGTGTAACAAGTGCCAATGCTAATCCTTGTGGTTGTGGCGGTGGAGAATATGGTGGAGATGGATATTACAATGATACCACTGGTTCTTATACTATAGGTCAAAATAGATGTGGTGGTAGTGCCTCACAAACTGCAGGTGGCAAAACATGGAGAACGAGCACTCAGGCTACTTTTGGTCAAGGCGGAAATGCTTCAGGCTACTCTTGTGGTGGTGGCGGAGGCGGCTGGTATGGCGGTGGTGGAGCCTATGACAGTGATTCTGACTCTGATGGACGTTGGGGTGGAGGAGGCTCAGGATATGTTTATACCTCTTCTACAGCTAAAAATTACCCTAACGGATGTCTACTAAATTCTACTCATTATCTCACAAATGCTCAGACTATCGCAGGAAACACTTCTTTTACTTCTCCTACAGGATCAGCAGAAACTGGTCACACAGGCAGTGGATTCTGCAGAATTACAAATTTGAACCCAACACAATATGGATTATACGTAAAAACGAACTCTGGTTGGAAACACATAGATTTATAAAAGGAGGGCTTAACTATGCCGATTATATTTCACGGAACAGGTAGTGGCGGCTCTGCTAAAAAACTAAAAACCGCACGAACTATTAATGGTACGAATTTTGATGGTACAGCTAATATTACTACTGCTAATTGGGGAACAACAAGAACCGTTACTGTAGGAAATACAAGTAAATCTGTAAATGGATCTGGAAACGTAAGTTGGTCGTTAGCTGAAATAGGTATTCATCTTTCAACAACGGAACCTGCAGCTAGTGACGGAAAAAATGGAGATATTTGGATTACTTATGAATAAAAGACTGAAAGGAAGGTGAGGCTTATGGCTTGTAGTAATGGATGTGGAACTTCTTGTTCTACTGACTGCACTCATTCATCATCTGGTGGATGTGGTGGTTCTTGTGGTGGTTCTTGCTCTACTAACTGTACTGGTGGATGTTCTGGATATTGTGATGGAACTTGTAAGGGAGGTTCAGGAAGTACTTGTTCTGACTGTACTGCCAAATGTGCTAATGACTGTACTGGAGCTTGTACAAATGCTTGTGTAACTGGATGCACTGGCTGTGGGAATAACTGTAGTGGAACCTGCTCAGGCACTTGTGATGCTATTTGTGCCAATGGCTGTAATGACGGATGTTCTAGTAGTTGTGACTGGAACTGTGATAACACATGTACCGGAAATTGTACTGCCGCTTGTGCTAATGATTGTTCCGGTTGTACTGGTAGTTGTTCTGGATGTTCCGGAACTTGTTCGGGCAGTTGTTCTGGTGACTGCGATTCAGGCTGTTATACTGGCTGTTCCGGTTGTGATTCTACCTGTTCTGGATCCTGCACTGGTACTTGTAATACTACTTGCACTACCACTTGCGCCAATGACTGCACTGGCGGATGCAAAGGAACCTGTACAGGTGGATGTGGTGGTTCTTGTGATAATTCATGCGGCTTTTCTTGTGAAGCTTCATGTGATAATAATTGTACTGCTGTTTGTTCTGTATCTTCTGTGTACGGTGGAAACTCAGAAAAGAGTGTATTGAATTTTGCTTATACAGGTAAAGCTCAATCTGTAACCCTTGAGCCTGGAAAATATGTTCTTGAATGCTGGGGAGCACAGGGAGGTTATCGTTCTAATTCTAGTTATGGTGGAAAAGGTGGCTATTCTACAGGAACTTTAACATTGACTCAAAAAACTACTATATACATATATGTCGGTGGATCTGGAAATTCTGTTACATCAGCATCAAATTCAATCTATCCCGGAGGTTTCAATGGTGGTGGATATAGATACAATTATAAAGGTGGTGGTGGCGCTACTGATATTCGTATTGGAAGTGCTTCTTTATACGCCCGTGTTATCGTTGCAGGCGGCGGTGGTTCTGATGGTAGTCCTAATTGTAGTGGTGGGTATGCAGGTGGTGTATCTGGTACTAGGGGAAATTTTGGATGTGGTTCATATGGATATGGTGGATCTCAAACTGCTTCATATTCATCTTTAAGTGCTATTAATTCACAAGGCACCACAAACTCTTCTTCTAATTGTGCTGCTGGTTTTGGTTTCGGTGGTTTTGGATGTTATTACGCTTCAGGTTATGGTGGAGCCGGTGGCGGAGGATGGTACGGTGGACAAGGTACTTATCCTGATGGTTCTGGAGATGATGATGGCGGTGGCGGTTGCGGTTCTGGTTACGTTTATACTTCCTCTTCTGCTTCTAACTATCCTCAAGGTTGTCTTCTAAATTCATCTTACTATCTTTCTGATGCTTCTAATTTATCTGGCAATGAATCTTTCAAATCTCCTTCTGGTGCTACAGAAACTGGTCATTCTGATAATGGCTATTGTAGGATTACCTGTTATGTCAAAAAGAAAACTCTACATTGTAAAATGAACAATGAAATTAAAAAAGCAGCTCCAGTATTTATGAAAATGAACAATAAAATTTATGATGCTGGCGCTAATGCTGTAATGGATTTTGCTTATACAGGAACAGCTCAAGCTATATCACTTCCAAGAGGAAAATATATTATAGAATGCTGGGGCGCTCAAGGCGGTTCATATAGTAGTTATTATGGTGGTGCTGGAGGATATTCTGTCGGAACCATAACTCTAACTAAAAATTCTACGGATTTATATATTTATGTTGGTGGACAACCAGAAGCTACAACTTCAACAGGTGAAACACCTGGTGGATTTAACGGAGGAGGAAAAGGTTGTTCAAGAACTTATAATTATAGTAGTTATGGACAAGGTGGCGGCGGTGCAACCGATGTTCGTATAGGAAAAAATGATCTTTATGCTAGAGTTATTGTCGCTGGTGGCGGCGGAGGTTCATCATCAGAAAATTCGCTTACAACAAAATATGGCGGTGGAACTACTGGTGGTTCTTCTGCTTCTGGATACGGAGCTACACAAACTGCTGCAGGTACAAATGGTTCGTTTGGTCAAGGTGGTTCTGCAACAACTTCTGGAACTAATTATAATTATGGTTCCGGCGGTGGCGGTGGTGGATGGTATGGCGGTGGTGCATGTTCTGATTATAGCGACAGCACTAACTACCAAGGCTATAATGGCGGAGGTTCAGGATATGTTTACACTTCAGCTACTGCTGCTAATTATCCAAGTGGTAATTATGTAAATTCTTCTTACTACCTTACCAATGCGCAAACTATAGCAGGAAATCAATCATTTAAATCACCTGATGGAACAAATGAAACAGGGCATACCGGAAATGGTTTCTGTCGAATCACCCGTAAATCAGGAAAAATATTTGTAAAACAAAACGGTTCATGGATCAAAGTATAACACTTTGGTCCATATTTAAATTACGAGGAGGAATTGTTATGAAACTTATTTTTAAAGACGGACAAGAATTAGTTATTACTCGTGCTAACGATACATATTCATATGAAGGATATAAAGATGGGTTAGGAAATGATATGAACAAAAATATTGTAGCTACTATTTCTATCTTCAATTCTGATAAATCTTTAAACACTATTAAGGATATGATTACTGATGAAAATAGAACAGGTTTTAAAATTATTTATGGGAATACCCAGAAAGATTATACTGGAATGAAAATTGAGAGTATTTCAGAAGAAATCTCCAATGAAAGAAGTGTTATTAATATCTCATTAGCTACAGATAAAACCATAGCTCCTACTGAGACCACTGAAACAACAACAGAAAAAACTAAAGAAGAAACTAAAGAAAAAACGGAAACAGCTTCTGATAAATAATTAAGAATGAAAGGAATATAAGGATATGAGAAAAATAATCGTAAAGGTTGATAAAGAAAAAGCTACAGAGCTTGAAAGAGTTAATTTTGAATTAAACTTCGTAAAAGACATTGTACAGAGAGTTATTGAATCACATCCAAGCGATTTAGAACTCATCAATGGAGATACTCTTATGTCTTACAATAAACGTGGTGCAGAATTACAGAGAAAGTATGCTGCTCTTGCAAATGAGATGGCAAAGGAATACATCCCAGAATACCTCGAAGGTCATCAGTATAGTTGGATTATTCCAAATAATTCTGATGAAATGACTATTACTATTAAATGTAATTGTGAGATCCCAGAATTAGAGGGAATAGCATGAAAAGAACAGAACAATATTCGGATCAGATAGCTAGACTTTATCCATCTAAGAAGGTAAAAACCGATGACGGACAAAGAATATTAACACAAAGTATCACTTTTCAAGTAACTGATGATTGCAACCTTGCGTGTCTATATTGTTACCAAGGACACAAAGGAAAAAATCGAATGTCGTTTGAAACAGCTAAGAAATTCTTTGATTTAGTTGTATCAGGTGAAAAAGGTTTTAAATCTTATATCAATCCAGAGAAATCTCCTGGATTGGTTGTAGATTTCATTGGAGGAGAACCCTTTCTTGAGATAGAGCTTATAGATCAAATCTGTACTTATATTATGGATAAACTCATAGAGTTGGATCATCCTTGGGCCATGAAAACTATGTTCTCTATTTGTTCAAATGGTGTTTTATACAGGGACGAAAAAGTACAAGCATTTCTTCGTAAGTGGGCCAATAGATTATCTTTCTCAGTGACTATTGATGGGAATAAAGAATTACATGATTCCTGTCGAGTTTTTCCAGATGGTGGTCCAAGTTATGACATAGCTGTCGATGCTGCGTCAGATTGGATGAAACGTGGAAATCATATGGGAAGCAAGATCACAATTGCTCCGGGCAATATCAGCTTTCTATACGATGCTATTAAGCATATGGTCGATCTTGGATATGATGAAATCAATGCCAATTGTGTATATGAAAAGGGTTGGACACCTGTACATGCAACTGTTCTTTACGATCAAATGAAACGCATATCTGATTATTTCTTGGAACAGAATTTTGATTTTGAACGTGATTTCTTCTGTTCCCTTTATAATGAAGACTTCTTTCAGCCTAAAGATCCTGATGATTTACAAAGTTGGTGTGGAGGCGTTGGTAATTCAATGATTGCTTGCGATCCTCAAGGTCGCATATTTCCATGTATCAGATATATGGAATCTTCTCTTAATGGAGAGCAAGAACCGTACTCTATTGGTGATGTAGATAATGGTATAGGATGCACAGAATGTTATAAATGCAGAATTAATTGTATGGCAAAAATAGATAGAAGGACACAGAGTACAGATGAATGTTTCTATTGCCCTATAGCTGCAGGATGTTCTAATTGTTCTGGTTATGATTATCAAGTGAATGGTACTCCTGACTCAAAAGCTACTTATATATGTGTTATGCATAAAGCTCGTGCTCTTGGGAATCTGTATTTCTGGAATAAATATTATAGAAAAAATAATATGAGTAAGCGAATGAAAAACTATGTGCCAGATGAATGGGCGCTTGAGATTATTTCTGAATCAGAACTTAATATGTTGAAAGAACTTGAAAGAGAGGATTAAAAGCCTCTCTTTTTTATTGACTAAAAGGAGGCTTGATATTATGGCAGAAATTAAAGGAATTGATGTTTCCAGATGGAATGGAAAAATCGACTGGAAAACCGTTGCTAATTATGGAATGGGCTTCGCTATCCTACGAATCACAGAAAAAGGAAATATTATTGATAGCACATTCGAACCTAATTATAAAGGCTGTATTGAGAATAAAATTCCTGTTGGAGTCTATAAATACAGCTATGCTACTACTATTGCTCAGATTAAAAATGAAGCAAATGTAGTTATTAAAACATTGAATAAAAGAAAACTGGATTATCCAGTGTTTCTTGATATAGAGGATAAATGTCAGGAGAATTTATCTGACAATTTAATGATGAAAATGATCGAAGCGTTTAGAGCTATTATTGTCAAAGCTGGATATAAATTTGGTATTTATTGCGGCTATTCTTGGTATCAGAACCAGTTACCAGAAGGTGCTAAAAAGTATGATTGTTGGGTTGCCCGATATCCTAATAATGATACCGGTGAATTACAGGAAAGATTAAGAGTTCATGCTTCTACTGGTGTTATTGGATGGCAATACTCTAGTAAGGCAACCATTCCTGGTATTCCAACAAAAACTGATCGAAGTGTATTCTATAAAGACTATTCTAAATCTTCTACTACTTCTACAAACTCTCCCAAACCAACAACTACACAAGGAAGTGACGCTATGAACAAAGAAAAGGCTATTGATGCTCTTATTGCTTGCGCTGAAAATGAGGTTGGATATTTAGAGAAGAAATCTAATTCTCAGCTTGATGATAAAACTGCAAATGCAGGTTACAATAACTACACTAAATACTGGAGAGACGTATATCCTCAGTATCAGGCACAGGCTTGGTGCGCTGCATTTGTGAGCTGGTGTATGATGAAAACATTCGGTCTTGATGTAGCTAAAAAACTCCTTAAACATTGGCCTTATGTATACTGTCCTACTCTTGGAAATCTCTTCACAAAGTATGCAAATCCACAGCGAGGAGACATTGTAATCTTCTATCGTAATGGTACATTCGCTCATACTGGATTAGTAACAAAAGTCGAAGGAGATAAATTTTATACTATTGAAGGTAACACTTCAGGAGGCTCTTCTATTGTTCCAAATGGTGGTGGAGTTTATGCTAAGAGTTATTATAATTCAAATCTCCCTGGGACAAAGTTTTGTCGTCCAGACTATTCTATTGTCACATCCATCTTAACTTCTAACACCTCTTCTACATCATCTCCTGCACCTGTACAGCCATCTTATACTGCATGGGTAGGTTCTTGTACAGCTAATGGAACAGATGTATTCTCAGGCGCTACAGGAGCTTCTAAGTTAAGTACATATCCTAAACTTAATGCAGGTAATCTTGTGGATATCATCGGTGAATCTGGTACAAGATATCAGGTTCGTATCGCTGCAAAATATATAGGGTATGTAGAAAAATCTAACATTAAAAATCCTAATACTCCTGCTGCAACAACTACAAAAAAATATCCATTTGTAGGAAAAGTAACTGCAAGTAAATTGAATGTTCGCAAAAAACCCGGTACTGAACATCCGTTACTTCCAGAGTATCCGATGTTAAATAAAGACAATCTTATTAATGTCCTCGGAGTTACAAAAGATACTAAAGGTGACAGATGGTACAAAGTATCAATCACTAAAAAAGAATATGTTGGCTATGTATCAGCCAAATATATCATTAAGGCATAAGGAGGTACGTCATGGGTATTGAACAGATACAGAAAATCCATGAGTTTGGTGAGATCAATGTGATCATATCTTTACTTCTTTGTGCAATGCTTGTTATAGCTTTAAAAGCTGGATGGGAGAAACTTCTTGATGTTCTTGGTCTCGAAACAAAAGCATCTCTACAGAAGAAAGCTTTAGAGAAGAAGTTGTCTGATATGGAACAGAAAATTGCTGATTTTGAGCAGTCTCAACATAATTATCATGACCAGTCCATTAATATCAGAGATGATCTGAGAACAAATCAAAATACTCTGAGCACACAGCTTACTGATCTTACAACTTTGATGCAGAACTTTATAACTAATCAAGATGAGTGTACTGTAGCATCATTTAGAAGTTCTCTCTGGAGAATGCATAGAGACTTTATGGCACAAGGGTACATCACACCGGATGGATTAAAGACATTCCTAGAGATGGGAAAGCTTTATGAAAAGGCTGGTGGAAATGATATTTATCATGAGAAATTACTTCCGGATATTGAATCTCTGGAAGTCAGATATACAAAAGACAGTGTACTATAATTTATGGGTAGTCAGGCATTATGCTTGGCTACCCATTTTTTTACTTTTATGTTATACTTTTTCAGAGAGGTGAACACAATGATAAGATATGAATATGAACCGGGATTTTGCAGGCAACTACATTACAATGGTCTCTGGAAAGTTGAATACGAAGGAGTTCCTGGGCACTTTAAAAAAGGTCAAGATGGCATGCGATTGTATTAAAGATGGATGTGATCAGAACTGTGATGTGTTTGGAACTGTAGCTGATGTGAAAAATCCAAACATGGAATGGCATATGCGAGATGAAAAAGGAGATATGATCGGATGATCTATCTCCTTTTTTCATTGGATTGAATGCCAAAACTCAGTTTATTGTCTGTGTAGTATGTCATCAGTTCGTGCAACACGAACTCCGGTGATAGCTTTTGTTTTTTACACTTCTTTAAAAAACTATTGGACAACTCAAGACTGATGTGATTATTTAATTCTGGTTCTTTATATGATTTTTTATCACTGCACTCTGATAGTAAGTTTTCATCTCTTAGTAACTGCAAGAAATCTTTTCCTTGTGAAGTTATTCTATACCTCTTTGAGCTTCTCTCAATAAAGCTCAATCCAAGCAAATACTGAGTGCGACATGATAAGTCGCTGCTCGACTTGAACGACATACTGTATTTCTGGTTTGCCGCCTGTTTTAGTGTTGATCCGGTTAGAACTCCTGCTTCTGTTTCTAATTCTTGCAAAATCTCTGCGAAATAAAGTGTGCAGGCTTGTATATGTTTACCCAGTGAAATTTCGGAGGGCGTATTTAACAGATTGATGCCTGCATCTGTGAGAGAGTAAGTTTTGAAATCCGTTTCACGTAATAACTTCCATTTACATAGTGTAACCAGAGTCATTCGAACAGTACTTGCGGATTTTATATTATAATTTGATTCTAAAAAAGCTGAAAAGCGAGAGAACGATTTCTCACCGTCCCTGAAAAAATTCAACATAACCAGAGTGCTTGACATTAAATTACTTTTATCCGGAATGTATCCAGCACCTCGCTCTCTACTCATTTTCCTCTCCTTTTCCCAACGACTTTATTAAGAAATCTGAAGCGAAGCCTTCTATTGCATCGATGTAATCTATATCTTCGTCTTCCCATTCGCAATTAGGATATCTTTCCCGAAACTTATCAACTGTGCTTAATATAGTCATATATGATGATTGATCGGCACCATACAGATCTAAATCTTTAGACCATGGGTAAATTCTGCCTTCTTGCAGAAGTGTGTCATATACGAATGACACTTCTATGATATCTGTCCGCCTGACGGACTCTTCCAATAAATCCAGAACATATTCTGGCGGAGTTCGAACTCCTGCTTCCCACGATTCAAGTGTGCGGAGCGGAATGTTATAGCGCCTGGAGAACTCTGCTCTGGAGATTCCTATATAATTTCTCATTTCTGTAATAGTCAAAGCGTTCACCTCCTTCTCAGAAAGAATACCACACAATGTGTGGTAATGTCAATAAAAAAAATAGACAGTTGAGCGTTCTTCTGTCTATTTTTTGCTGAAAACTAAAAAATGTGTATGTACGACAACCAAAAAAGTTATCATACATATATGTTATTCTGTTATATTTTCTTTATCAAGCATATTCCGAACGTCTTCTACAGAAAGTCCTTTTTCTCGAAGTAATTTGGCAAGATCTTTCATAGATTGTTCTTCTTTTGCGGCTGCTTCTTTCTTCTCTGCTGTAACAAGATCTTTAGAAAGATTCTTTTTCTGCACTCTTAAGCCTTTAATATCTTCTGTAAGCTTAGTAATTTGTTCTTCTATAGATGCAATTTGTGATTTAATTTCTTCTGATGTGAACTCTACTTTTCTTACTCTTGCCATTTTTAACGACCTCTTTTCTATTTGATAAGGGTGAAATAAGGGTGAAGTTTTTTAAGAAGTGCTTGTTTTATAAGGCTTTAAGTCGGTTTTTCATAGGTACCGGAAACCACTGCTCTATCCACTGAGCTACAGGCGCGTATCTTGAAAATCTGATTTTCAAAGGATTTATATAATTTATTTAATACAAGGTCTATATTATCATAATTACCGAAAAAAGTAAAGTTTTTTATTTTGTTACAAAAGATGCATTATTTTGTTACAAGTCAAAAATTATGGGCAGTCATGCATTGTGCTGACTGCCCGATTTTATTTACATTTTCAGATCGTCGAATTTTAATCGGATGATCACCAGGGTGATCGCCATAAGAATGATTCCTGCCGGAAGTGCGATCCATGCTGTCTGTACAAATCCTGCGATAATATAAGTCAGGAAAGATACTGCTGCTGCAACCATTGCATAGGGAAGCTGTGTGCTGACATGATTTACATGTTCACACTGTGCACCTGCTGATGCCATGATGGTTGTATCGGAAATCGGTGAACAGTGATCTCCACATACAGCACCTGCCATACATGCAGAAATAGAGATGATCATCAGTTCATGATTTGTTCCTGAGAATACATTAACAACAATCGGGATCAGAATACCAAAGGTTCCCCATGAAGTACCTGTCGCAAATGCGATAACAGCCCCGATCACAAAGATAATTGCAGGAAGGAAATTCATCAGCCCGCCTGCAGAGCTTTTAACAATTGCAGATACAAATACAGATGCACCAAGGCTGTCTGTCATGGCCTTCAATGTCCAGGCAAAAGTAAGGATCAGGATCGCAGGTACCATTGCCTTGAATCCGTCCGGAATACACGCCATACAGTCTCTGAAATTCATAACACGACGTATCAGATATAAAACAATCGTGATAACCAGTCCGAAGAAGCTTCCAAGCACCAGTCCCACAGATGCATCACTCTGTGAAAATGCAGTTACAAAATCAGTTCCGCTAAAGAAACCACCTGTATAGATCATACCGATTACGCAGCATATTACAAGGCTTACGATCGGGATCAGAAGATCGATCACCTTGCCACGCGGATTACTTTTCTCATCTTCAGCCGCGTTTGCATAAGGACGTGCAGGTGTTGTGTAGATATCACCTTTTAAAGCATTTGTCTCATGAACACCCATTGTTCCGAATTCTACTTTCATAAGAACCATTGCCACCATCATGAAGATCGTAAGCAGTGCGTAGAAGTTATAGGGAATTGCATGTACAAACAGGGTAATTCCATCCTCTCCTTCTACAAATCCGCTGACTGCCGCAGCCCATGAAGAAATCGGTGCAATGATACATACCGGTGCTGCTGTGGCATCGATCAGGTACGCCAGCTTTGCGCGGGACACATTGTGCTTATCTGTCACAGGACGCATAACGCTTCCTACTGTCAGACAGTTAAAATAATCGTCAATAAAGATCAGTACACCAAGAATGATGGTTGAGAGTTCCGCACCAACTCTGCTTTTAATCCTCTTACCGGCCCAGCGTCCGAATGCTGCGGAACCGCCTGCCCTGTTCATCAGACATACCATGGTTCCCAGAATAACAAGGAAGATCAGGATACCCATATTATAAGAATCTGTCAGAACGCTGATCATTCCGCCTTCAAAAATATGAAGGATTGTTCCTTCGAAATTAAAATTAGAGTAGAACAGTGCACCAACCAGTATTCCTACAAACAGTGAACTGTATACTTCTTTGGTGATCAGTGCCAGTGCAATGGCAACAAGCGGCGGAACCAACGACCAGAATGTGCCGTAAAATTTCGCAGATGCAGCCACCTCTTCCTCTGCTGCAAGTACAGTCAGCGGACTTGCCAGTATCAGCAGCATCAGTGCTGAAAGGCAGAGCGAAAGTCTTTTTATGTTACTTTTCATTTCTTTTCTCCTTCTCTTGTAAGATATATGATATTTCGATCATAGCACGCCTCTTAATTAATGCATTTGAAACAGCTTGGCAGAATTTCACGCTCTGATGAGCCGGATCAATATGCATTATTTACGAGGATTACTATAATCAAATCTGTAAATGTAGCAGGATTCCGTCTGTGCGATCAGTTCACAACCACACTCTGTCAGAAAATCATGGTCAACCAGCCCGATCTGTGTTACTACGAAATCTGTCTTTGATTTCTTCAACGCAGCCTGAAACCCTTCTTTATCTTCATAGATATGATAATCGATCACATCCAGCAATGCTTTCTGTCTTTTATAGAAACTGCTGTTCTCATCATAGTTTCCCGCCACTGTACTGCCTGATCTGTAGATACTTGCATTTCTGCTTATTACAGTGGCGATCCCCGCATCATACTGTCGCACAATGCTGTTAAGACTGCCGTCAAAAACAACCCTTGGAAAATCATTCTCCTGGTTCTGGTGGATCACGTCGCAGACTGCACGCAGATCATTGGGCACCTTATAAATATTCTCTGCCATTGCAAAATTGGTCACTACCCCGTCCAGCGGATTTCCCAGGATCACAAAACCTGTCAGCACAGCTGCAGCCATAAGAACTTTTATCCAGGTCTTTCTAAAAGCGGTCACAAGTCTGACTCCATAGTAGGCAACCGCCGGGATCACAGGAAGAATCCAGATAAACCGGTAATATTCATTCTCAAACTTCACCTTTGCGATAAGATATTTTACAACCAGCGGATTATATACTGTCAGCAGCAGAAATACTGTATAGCCGACAAATATCCCGGACTTTCTTTTTCTCCCCAGGACCAGTGTGCAGATCAGTCCTACAGCAAACAGAAGAGGATACCAGCAGGAACCCCAGTACAGCCTCATACATGCATCAACAAAGCGCAGTCCCAGTTCCTGAATTGTTACACCTGCCATTTTTTTCTCCTTTCTGTATTATGATGCAGCCAGCGTCAGCAGACCGATTCTGCATGCAAAAAATACAGCTGCATATAATGCCGACGGAAGCATACACACTGCACAATATACCAGCCCTGAAAATCTCTTATTCATAACTGCCGCCGGAGCCATTCCCGCTGCGATCACGATAGGAAAGATGATAGCAGAACCGGAAAATGTCAGCGCACTGACCGCTGTGACAAACAATATGATCCAGACATTCCTGCTGTTTTTCTCCTGCAGATACCAGACGGCGCACATGAGAACTGCAGGGATGGCAATGTTGGCAAGGATGGCTTTTCCCTCGTAACTTCTGGTAAAGAAAAAAGTTCCGGAGGAATAAATCGTACCGCAAAACAGCTGTAAAACACAGACAAAGACAAGCATCAGATCTGCTTTCTTCCTGTTTCCGTCAAATAGTCTCTTACCGATCTGATAAATGATCAGATTGGCAGTCACTACATTCATACATGACATTACCTGCTTTGCCTGCACAATGGGATGGATTCCCAGAAGTCTGCACCACACTGCATTATGCATCGGATATGCGGAAAAAACATATCTGGCCTGAAATGCCTTCTGGATCGCTCCGTTAAAGGGATTATATCTGCCAAGAGTATCTGTGTATACAGAAGTACTCACTGTTCCTACATAATACGCCGCATCTACTGTTGTATCCTCGTAAAAGATCACAATCAGACACTGCAGCAATACTACGGCACCTGCAAGGATAATCATCACAGAGTGATTTTTCCATATTTCAGAAATGCTTCCAAAAATCCCACTACATGTTTCCGTTTGTCCGGCACGTATTCTCCGTTGTTTTTTTATTGTGCAGATCACAGCTGCGCAAATAACCAGAGCCATGATTCCTGCCCATATATAAGCCGCAGCTGTCAGGGATACCCATTTCAGTGTCATCGGTACGATCACCAGTTCAAACACTGCAAAGTAAACCAGATATCCCAGGATGAAAGTCAGGGAACAATCCCCTTTTATTTTCAATATCCGGGCCAGAACAATGCCCGCTGCATAAAAAACTATAAACTCCAGAACAAAGCCTGCACAGGCAAGGCATAATTCTCTCATTCTTCCACCTTTGTCCCTGACCGGGTGGATTCGCGATTCTTCAAAATCTCCATGGCAATCTTCTCAGGAGTCATCGGAAGCTCTGTCAGACGCACACCTGTTGCATTATAAATTGCCTCAGCCAATGCCGGACATGGAGTATCAATTACAAGCTCACCAATGGATTTGGCACCAAAAGGACCGCTCTTTTCGTAACTGCACTCAAAATCCACGCGGATATTTCCGATATCCTGTCTGGTTGGGATCTTATACTGCATAAAAGAATTGTTGCGGATCTTACCTTTGTCTGTATATTGTACATCTTCCCAGAGAGCCATGCCAATTCCCTGTGCAATACCGCCCTCAGTCTGTACACGTGCAAGATTCGGATTGATCGGTGTACCGCAGTCAACAACCGCCACATAATCCAGGACATCCACACTGCCTGTCTCTGTATCCACCTCTACTTCTGCCATACCTACCATAAACGGCGGCGGCGAGATCGGTGAAGAATGCTGTTTCACAACCTGAAGCTCGATATTGTTAAAGAAGGTGCTCTTTAATGCAATATCTTTCAGTGAAACTTTCTTCTGGGCATTTTCAGAACTGATGGCGTCCATATCAACACTATAGCATTCTTCTGCATCTGTCATATGGCCTGCTGCATTTCCGTCTGCCCCATCGTCTGTCTCAAGTGTCTCATCATAGAATACACAGGAACCGTCAAAATCGACTTTTCTCTCATCTACTTCCATCATCTCTGCGCCAAGCTTACAGATTTTTTTCTTCAGCTCCTCGCAGGCCTTCATAACTGCCACACCTGTGGTATAGGTTGTGGCGGAAGCATAGGAACCGGAATCATAAGGAGAAATATCCGTATCCACACTGAATACTACGATGTTATCCATAGGTGTATTCAGACAGTCTGCCGCAATCTGTGCCATAACAGTATCACAGCCTGTTCCCATGTCCGTACATCCAAGTGCCAGTGTATAAGAACCATCTTCATTCAGCTTAATATCTGCGCCGCCTACGTCAACTCCTGCAATAGAAGAACCCTGCATAGCCATGGCAACACCGACTCCGCGGACCTTGCCATTTCCCATATCTCTGCATGGATATTTGGAATCCCAGTCCATCATCTCTTTGGCACGCGCCATACAGCGGTCCATGGAACAGCTCTGTGCATAGGGAACATCCGGATATCCCGGAAGAGGGCCGCCCTCTATAGGCATATTCATTTCTTTTACCTTAACGGGATCCATTCCCATCTTATGTGCCAGCTCATTTACTGCAGATTCCACTGCAAAAATCCCCTGGGTTGCACCATAACCACGATAGGCACCTGCCGCCTGCACATTTGTATAGACAACATCAAAAGCAAATCTGTAGGCTTCTGTATGTCTGTAAAGAGCAATTGATTTATGGCCGCTGAGTCCTACTGTTGTAGAACTATGTTCTCCGTACGCACCTGTGTTGGACAATGTATAAAGATCAATTGCCTTGATGATACCATTCTCATCTGCACCTGCACGTACTGTGATCTCCATTTCATGACGTGGAGAAGAACAGATCATGGACTCATATCTGGAGAAGATCATCTTAGATGGGCGACCTGTTTTCCATGTCACGATCGCCGGATAAATTTCACTGACAGAAGTCTGCTTCGCACCGAAACCGCCGCCGATCCTTGGTTTGATGACACGTACTTTGGAAGCAGGGATATCCAGGGCTCTTCCCACGATTCTTCTCACATGGAAAGGTATCTGAGTAGAAGACAATACGATCAGTCTGCCGAAATGGTCC
>ENA-OQHR01000470-OQHR01000470.1-human-gut-metagenome-genome-assembly--contig:-NODE-470-length-29417-cov-5.433810_pt1 | contig 29417 bp, 13 predicted proteins | sample MGYA00242566_ERZ504725 | MGnify/ENA primary metagenome ERZ504725 (study PRJEB26092, sample SAMD00036217) | human gut metagenome | host: Homo sapiens | study: EMG produced TPA metagenomics assembly of... | reverse complement strand
TTCCTGTTTCTTACTGCCGTTTTGCATTATTTAATGCCTGCTGACATGCATCGATAATTGCCTGGGATGTACAGGTCGCTCTGGATACTGTATCGATACCATCCAGATTACCTTTTTCCGTAATCTGTTTTACCACACCCGTCTTGCTTGATGTTCCGTTGACCGCTTTATTAATGTAGCTGTCGTTACCGGATCCTCCGTCTCCATACACATTATCAATTTTTATAATCTTATCATCCTGAATCGTCACCTGTGCAAACAGATTATATGCTTCAAAATCCATATCTGCATCCGGCAGACAAAGTACAGTTACCGGATATACACCATCTATATAAGTACTTTCCGGTGGGAGATCCGGTTCCGGATCGTCATTTGTTCCATCCGAAATCTGCAATTCTGTGACTGCCTGATTTAACTGCGCTGCCGCCTCATCAAGCTGCGTCTGTTCTGTCGCGTTTTTCAGTACCTTTCTGGCATCCTTCAGACGAACCTTTACTACTGCCCAGCTTGCAGAAGTATAGTCACTGCCATTCAGTTCGTTGACCGCATCGATTGCTTTTTCCACTTCTTCGGTATTCAGCTGTACTACATTGTTATCATCATCGGTGTCTGTATCTCCGTTGGTGACACGTTTCGCTTCTTCCAGCGCATTCTTTACCGCCTGGATCAGTCCCTTGGAACTATAAGTAGCACCGGATACGGTATCTACCTCTGTACTCTGTTTTTTCATCATCTGTGTCACCACATCCATGGCACGACCGAAGAAAGCATCGTCATCCTCTTCTCCGATAACCAGAACTGCCTTCAGTGTCTTTTCCCGGATCACGATGGCGACCGTAATATCGCCGTTATATCCTTCTGCGGTTCCGTAGTAGACGCCCTCGTTATACGGGAGTGTTCCTGTAACCGCTGTTGTACTATTTTCTGTATTTTCTTTATTTTCCGTGTCTGTTCCGTCAGAACCGGAGTTGCCTCCTTTTTCCGCAGATGCAGTCTCTGTCACTGCTGCCTGGCTCAGTGCATTCCGCACCGCCTTAATGATTCCGTTGGAACTGAAGGTTGCACCGGATACCGTATCAATACCATTAGTACTCTGTGCACCCAGGATCTGATTGATCACCCCGGAAGCCTTCTGGATATATTCACTTCCATCATTGGTTTCCACGATCTGAATATTACTGATCTTTCCACCGCTGATCACAACTTCTACTTTCAGGTTTCCAGCAAATCCTGTTCCGGTTCCATAATAGGTTCCATCTTTATATGCTGCCGGTTCCTGTACGCTTCCTACTGTCTCCGGTGTTGACTGGCTCTGGCTTGCGGAAGTTCCCTCCTGTGAAGAACCCGTCGTACCACTGTCTTTTTCTCCAGTCAATGCATTTTTTACCGCACTGATAATTCCTTTGGAACTATAGGTTGCACCGGATACCGTATCTACCTTTGTACTCTGCTTTTTAATAATCTGATCAATCAGACCTTTCGCCCGTCCGAAAAACGGTTCATCATCAGAAGCGCTCAAAATCTCGATGGATGTGATCTGTTTGTCTTTGATCGTAACCGCTACTGTGATATTTCCCCGATATCCGGTTCCACTCCCCTGATACACACCATCTTCCAGATCAAAGGAACCCTTTGCCTGTTCCTCTTCTTCTGCCGCTTCATCCTCTTTTGTTTCTTCTTCCGTGCTGGTCTTTACCACCGGTACTTCATCCTCCTGCTCCTGTGTATCCTCCACAGACGCTTTCGTCTCGTAAACCGGCACTTTATATCCATATAAAGATCCTGCCACACATGCCGCCACAACCGCAGCGGAAACAACCGGGGCAAATGGTTTGCATTTTTCCAGCATTTCTCTGATGTCCATCTGCTTTCTCTCCTTTGTTTTCGAGTATTTTTATGTACTGACTTTGTAACTGTTCAGCGGCTTCCCGGTGGCGAGCCAAAATGCATCTAAACGTCTTCTGTGATCACATTTGTACTTGTATGTTTAGGGATTTTCGCATAACTTTTATTTATGAATCACTGTTACATCCATATCCGTAGTCAGACTGTCGGCGATTCCTTCTGTCACATACAGCTTTCCATCTGCAGTTTCCATGATCGTCTCAAATTTCTCACTGTTTTCCTTCCAGAACTGTGCCGCTTTCTCTTCTCCCATGATAAATAAAGAAGTGGAAAGCCCATCTGCCAGAGTTCCGTCATCGCTGACGATCGTTACAGAGATCAGCCCGCTGTCTGCCGGATATCCGGTTGCCGGGTCAATGATATGATGGTAAGTCACACCGTCTTCCTCAAAATAACGTTCGTAACCACCGGATGTGATCACCGCCTGATTTTCAATCTCCAGAATACCGAGATAATCTTCCGTATCATCCGGACTCTGGATCGCTACTTTCCATTTGCTGCCATCTGTTTTACATCCCAGTGCCTGTACGTTTCCACCAAGGTTTACAAGCCCGCTTGTCACACCGCAGTCCTGATAGATCTGCATAATCTGAGCAGAGGTATATCCCTTTGCGATCCCACCCAGATCGATCTCCATGCCATCCCGGTCAAAAGAGATTTTTCTTGTGTCTTTGTCGTAATTCACTTTGGACACATCGGCAAGGATCAGCTTTTCTTTCAGTGTCGCATCATCCGGCACATGATACTCCTGCGTCGGAAATCCCCATGCCTGCATCACCGGGTAAATCGCAATATCAAAGGCTCCTTCTGTCTTGTCATACAACTCCAGCGCCCGTTCCACCAGATATCCGCCATCTTCAGAAAGTGTTGCCTCTCCTTTCTGATTCAGCTGATAGATCTCACTGTTCTCATCTCCGGTGGAGAGAAGGGCATCAAGAGCTTCCACTCTCTCTGCCGCCTTGTCAACTGCCTCCTGAGCATGCTCCCCATATGCGGTCAGTGTCATATAGGTGTCCATAGCAAAGAGATCCCGGGACACTTCTGCATCCTGACTCTCGTCGTCACTCGATGCTTCCGTTCCCGAACTCTCTGTTTTCTCTGTATCCTGCCCTGTGCCCTGTCCAGATACCTGGGCAAGGGTTTCCTGATTCGTTGTATTATTCGCCTCTTCCTTCGTTGTCTTACCACATCCGCTGATCACAAACGCAGGGATCAGACAGACGATCAATGCCTTTTTAAAGTTCATTCGCCAACCTATTGTTAGTCCTTTCTAATTTTTGATAGTATATACTTAGTTGCTTTTCTCTGTCAACTATAATTTTCTTATTGTACATATTTTCTCATATTTTTCTCTAATGTCGAGAAATTTTTTATCTTTTTCATGTAATTGTTCAGTTTCTTCCTCTTCACAGTTCTTTCCTTACCAGATTTTTACCCAGATGCATTACTTCTGTATCTATTACTGTTCTCGACCTTCTCAGTAACACGCTCTAGCGATATATCTCAGCTTTTCTTTGATCTTCGCTCACAAAAAGCGTCTTGCGGAATATCACCAGCGAAGATTAACCTGTGTATATCCGTTTCGTCATATTCACCAGCGCTTTCTTGCTTTATCAGTGCGAACTGCCATATTATGTAATTTTTTTACTTTTGGGAAGCTCAATTATTTTACAAATTTCCTCAAAAAATAAACATATTTTTCTATTATTCTATGCATTTTTACTTTTTTCTGTTATAATAATTTATAATGAGAAATTGACTTTACTTACACTTGGAGGCTTGCAGATAATGAATAAAAAAAACGTTATAAACACACCAGCTACACATTCGGTTTCATCCGATTCTTCTTCCGCACGACGGAAAACTGAAGTCTCCGCCCAAATCACACTATCGGATTCGATTCTAACCGGAGCGATTGTCGAATATCGAAAAGCAGGTTATAACTTTATTCGACATATGCATACGAACATTGAGATCTATCGGATACTTTCCGGAGAATGCTATATGGATATTCAATCGGAGACCCTTCATTGCACGGAAGGTGATTTTATTATGATCCTGCCGGATGTGGTACATTCCTTTTATTTGAATGATACCTCAGACTGCGAATTCCAGCATATTCATTTTGATCCGAATATGTTTTCCACTGTTGTGCTTGAAGATGACGGGATTTTCCCGATTACCCTTCTTCATGCCATACTGTTTTCTTCGCATTTTTACTACAGGCTCAGATCGGATGCTGTGATTGACGATCATCTTCAGAAGCTTATTGACTTGCATGCTTCTTATGAAAGTATGTTTACAGCTGCCAATCTTAATGTTTCCATGATGAATCTGATGCTCTATATTCTCGATCATACGAATCCGGTACAGGAATACGCTGATCCCAAGCTGAAGAACAGTTACGTAGCTTATGCACTGAATTATATTCATGAACACTATAATACCAAGATCTTACAGGAAGATATAGCTCAGCAATTACAGATCTCTGTCCGCTATCTGAGTAAGCTTTTCAAAAGCTATATGGGAGTGACATTATCAAACTATATTAATATTTACCGCATCAACCGTTCCATCCAGCTTATGCAGACTACCAGTCTGACGCTGACGGAGATTGCTCTGCAGGTAGGTTTTACAGACTCCCAGCATTACTCGAAGGTGTTTATGAATATCATCAATGAGGCACCATCCCAGTACAGGAAGGCAATTTAGTTAACGATTCAATGCCATTATCGAAGTCAATAATATTCCCTTCGATAATGGCATTTTGATATTCTAAAGTATGATTTCGCAGGTTCTGTTAATTGCATAAAAATAACGCCACCGGATATGATATCCGATGGCGTTATTTTTATGCCTTGCTGCCTGTATGTTCCATTTCCGGCATACCTGCATTCTTTTTCTTTAGGCTTTTCAGACTCTCTTCCAGATCATACCCCATCTGTTCGCTTCTCCAGTTAATGGATTCTTTGCACAAACAGAAAGCTCCAAAAGCACAAGCCAAAAATATCATGGTTGTTAAAATAATTATAAATGCAAACATATTTACTCCATCTCTTTTCTATTTGCCAACTAATCCAAGACCGTTCGGATGCGCATCTGAGTTCCGCATCCGAGACGATCTGTTAACGCCTGCTTAAGAAATTATCGTAACTGCGTAGTATCCTGGCAGCTACAGGCTTTCTAATCCTAATTAGTGAACTCTTTTTTTCTTCACCATAACCATAACAACTCCGGCTGCCAGGCAAAGAACTACCAGTCCGACTACATTAGTTGTATCTCCGGTTTTGGCTGCTTTTACGGAGTTATTGTTTCCGCTTACAGTTGTTGTTCCGGAAGATGTATTAGTGCTTCCATTGTTTCCGGAACCTGTGTTGGAAGTTCCATTGTTAGTGCCCCCATTTGTGGAACCGTTGTTGATGTTCTCGTTGGTTGGATCTTTCTTAGGTTCTTCTTTTTTAGGTTCTTCGTCTTTCTTATCTGCTTCTTTTACTTTCAGTTCTTCTTTTGCCTTGTTTACAGCATTTAAAGCAGTAGCCACTTCATCCTTAGTTGCTTTCGGATTACCAAGTACTTTCTTGGCTTCGTCAATGGCTGCCTGGAGAGCTTTCACAGAATCTTCGGTGTACTTATTGGTTTCGCCTGTCAGTTTTGCTGCTTCATCAACAACATTTCTCAGATTTCCTACCTCTACCAGAGCTTCTTTTGCTGCATTTACAGCTTCCAGCGCTTTATCCACAGTTTCCTGTGTTGCGTTTGTATCCTCAAGTACCTCCTGTGCTAATGCAATTGCATCTGTAAGAGCATTCCGGGATTCTTCGGAATATTTCTCTGTGTCTTTCACAAGTTCTTCTGCTTCTCTGACAGCATCTTTCAATTTATCTGTTACAGCCGGTACTTTAATCTTTACCAGAGCTTTCATTGCTGCCTTTACAGCCTCTGTCTGTTTATCTACGTTTTCCTGTGCTGCGTCTGCATCATCCAGTACTTTCTGTGCTGCATCAATAGCTGCCTGAAGAGCTTTCAGAGACTCTTGTGTATAAGTTGCTGTGTCTTTCACAAGTTCTCTTGCTTTCGCAACTTCGTCTTCAAGAGTTTTTGTATCAACTGCCGGTTTCTTCGGTGTCAGATTTCTTCTTGCTACTTTTACTCTCTGCATTGCAGCATCAATTTCATCCTGTGTTGCAGTTTCTGAAGCCAGCACTATCTCTGCTGATTCAATTGCTTCGTTAAGGGCATTCAGAGACTCTTCCGTATACATTTCCGGATTTTCTAATCCTCCAACAAATGCTTTCGCATCATTCACAGTTTCTTCAAGTTCAGCTTTCCCCGGTTTTTCAACAGAAGGTTCTTTTGTTTTCAGATTTTCCTTCGCCTCTGTTAAAGCAGTTAAAGCATCGTCAACTTCTTTCTGCGTTGCTTCCGGTTTATCCAGAACATCCTGCGCTGCCTTCATGGCATCTTCAAGCGTTTTCCAGGAATCTTCTGTGTATTTCTCTTTGTTTTCTTCGCTTGATGCAAATTCCTTTGCAGCATCAACAGCTTTTTTCAGTTCAGTTTTATCAACCACTGGTTTTTTTACTAATGCGTCCATTGCAGCATTTATAGCTGATGTCTGCGCATCTACAGTCTCCTGTGTTGCGTTTTCATCGTCCAATACATCCTGAGCTGCATCAATGGCTGCCTGAAGAGCCTGCAGAGATTCTACGGTATAGGTTTCTGTCTCTTTCACAGTCTCTTTTGCCTGATAAACAAGAGTTTCCAGTCCTGATTTGTTAACCGGTACTTTAATTGCTACTAATTTAGCTTCGGCATCTTTTACAGCGGCTGTCTGAACATCTACCATTTCCTGTGTCGCATTTTCGTCATTCACTACCTCAGCTGCTGCATCTATCACCTGTTTAAGAACTTCTCTGGATTCAGCTGTGTATTTGTCCTCTTGCGTTGTTTTGACACTTGCAAGTTTAATTGCATTGATCAGTGCAGATTTATCTGCTTTCTTTACCAGTGCAGCAATCTTGGCTTCTACATTTGCTTTTGCAGTATTTACTTCATCCTGGGTAACGCCTGCTTTATCATAAACTTCCTGAGCTGCATTTACTGCAGTTTCAAGTTCTCCCCTGGATACTGGTGTATATGCATTTTCCTCTGCAAGTTTTTCTCTTGCAGTTTTAAGTACCTCCTTCAGTTCTGTAAGATCTGCTTCGTCTGCAGTTCTCTTCAGCACGATATCCAGTTTGTCCAGCTGTGGAGCTTTGTTTGTATCCGGTGCTGTAAGGATCAGGGTTCCTGCTCCTTCTGTTGTCACTTTGATATCCAGCGTGAATGTCTTCACAGTAAGTGCGTTGCCTTCTTTAGTTGACGGGCAATCAACCTGAGCTGCTTCAATCTTATTGTCCGCTTCAGAAATCGCAAGTTTGTTTAACGCTCCGGCACGGTAAGTACCTGTTACTGTGTAGGTTCCGGGAACTACTGCTGTGTAAGCATATTTTGCATAATCTTTGTATGCCATACAGTTCAGGAATTTCCCATTACTTGCCCAGTCTTCAGAAGTAATAGTAAGCGGCCAATCCGGATCCGAATCTGAATCGTTGCTATTGATCAGTTCTGTAGCATGCTCTGCTTCCAGGGTCTTGGTCTCTCCCTTTTCTCCCGGGAATCCAAATGGATTTTCTGCTGTATAGTTCGTAAATGCAAATGTTGCTTCGATTGTATGAGTGCTATCTACGCGATCGAATGTATAAGTAGTTTTCTTTCCTACCGATGTTCCATCCACTTTTACGTCTGCAATCTCATATCCGGCTTTTGGTGCAATCGTAAATGTTACACTTTCATCTTCTGTAACAGTTACTTTGCCTTCTGCAAGGCCATCTGCTGTGATGGTTCCGCCTTCACCTGCTGTAGCTGTGATGTCAAAAGATCCCAGCGTAACATTCCGCGGGCTGATGATGAAGTAGTCAATTCCAGGACCCTTATTGGTATCCGGGGCTGTAATAGAAATCATTCCATCTCCGGGTGTTACTACTTCAATATCAAACTCTACAGTTCCGAAAACAACGTTTCCATTCTCTTTGGACGGGTTAACTACAACTGTTTTTTCTGCGATCTTTCCAGTTTCTTCTGTTATCTTAATACCATTTTTGGCATTTTCAGCGGATCCACTGCGATATCTCATAACCACATGATAGGTGCCTGCTTTGTCTGCATGATAAGCATATTTCAGAACATCCCTGAATGCCATATCTGTGACAAATTTTCCATTGCTTGCATCGTTGTTATCCGCAATCCTCATCGGCCAATCCTTATCCGAATCTTCATCATTGCTATTATTTAACTCTGTCGCAAATTCTGCTTCCAGCTTAGCGCTTGTTCCCGGTTTCCATGGGAATTTGAATCTGTCAGTTTCTGTATACTTTTCACGTGCTACAAGTGCTTTCTTTGCATTTTCCAATGCTATGTATGCATTTCTGATAGTTGCTTCTGTTGCTTCTTCGTTTTTGACAACTGCTCTTGCTGCTTCCAGTGCTTCTGCATATGCACTCCAGCCTTTTTCCATGTACAGATTTTCCTGTGCTTTGTCAGGAGACTGAGTAATTAAAGTGTTCAGTTTTTCTTTTGTAATACCATCTGCATCTTTGATTGTGATTCTTGCAGAACTGTTGAAACCAATGATTGCATTGTCCGGTGTTTTCTCTGTCAGTTCGATAGAAAATACACGATCGCCGGTCATGTTCGTATTACGTCTTGTCTCTGCTGCTTTAACAGTTACTTCAGCTTCTCCATCATTCAGAGTAACTACCGGAGCTAATTCTGTATTAAAATCATCCTGAATTGCACTTCCCGGGTTAGGCTGAATCTTAGCTGTGATTGTTCCTTTTGTTCCACCTACACGTTTGATTTTTACATCCAGTGAAGACTCTTCATTCATTGTGTATGCAGAGTTCTCAAGTTCAATCATTCCAACGCCACCGTTGTTGATCACGTAAGCTGCTTCCACACCGATTGCTGCATTTGTTTTTGCTACAAGCTTTAATGTGTGATTGTCATCTTCCAGATCATCGGATACAAAGATCTTTGCTCCTGTAGATCTGCTTTCCGCATGTGTATTGATCGTTTCTACCAACTGATCATCAATATAAACATCAGCGGCACCATGACCCGGGTCTGTTGTTCCCATCAGGTATACTTTTGTTCCGTGGAACTTATAAGTAAAGTTTGCGCCAGCTCTATCGGACCAGGTATTCTGTCCGTTGATATACTGGCTTCCTGTCTGTGGATTCCAACCTGTACTGAATGTAAAACTATTATCATTAACGCTGGTTGTTACCATACCTTCCGGCGCTGCTCCTGCCAGCTGGAATCCTTCACTTGCTTTGTATACACCAACTTCACTTAACATCGGAACTTTTCCATCGGTTGTTCCTACTGTGATCTTAACCTGAGTTGCTGCTACCGGTGCAGTTCTAACCAGTCTCTTTGCACCAACAGTTACTCCACTTTTCAGTGTCTGCCACTGTGCATCGTCAGATGCTTTGTACTCAACTTTATAACTGTTGATGTGCTGTCCCTTCTGAATTGCTTCTTCGATAGAAACCACATCAAACTTCTTCGCTGTATTCCATTTAATGGTCAGACTTCCGCTTGTTGTACCATCATTTGTTGTCCAATATGTGGCATCATTTCCATCTACTACATTTCCCGGTTTGAATGCAGCATCGTTTCCACGAACATTAGATGCTACAATTGTGGTTCCTTCTGCTTTTGCCAGATTGGTTCTGAAAGACTCTTCCACATTCTGACCGAATTCTCTTATTCTGTTCAGGATCGGCTGATCTACTGTACCTTTGTTGTTTGGCGGTACATTCAGAAGCATAGTTGCATTATGTCCTACAGAATCAAAATACATGTTAGCAAGCTGGGCAACTGTCTTCGGAGTACATTTATTTGTTCCCCAGAACCATCCGGATGTAATACGTCCGTCACACTCCGGTACTGTCCATTTATTTCCATCTGCGTATCCGATGGTATATGGTATAGTTCCGTTGCTATCAATTGTATTATTTGCCACATTTACTTTGGATTTTGCCCATGTGTTTTCGTGAGCAACACCATCTTCATTTCCGATCCAGCGAACGGTTGTATATGCCTGTGCTCCGAATAACATACAGTCAGCAGCATTACCGGCTTTTATTCCCTGGTGTGTCTGAATTGTATCGAACCATTTTTCAAATGTATATTCCTGTGCGTTTGCACCACTTCCTTTGGCCCCATCCATCCAGACTTCAACAAAGTGCCCTTTGTTACCGTACTTTGGATTACCAAGAATTTCTTTTAACTGATTATTATAATACTCATTATAATCTAATACGTCATTTTCCTTGGTTGTTGGATTTCCATTGGCATCATAATAACCGTAAGATGGTTCATGGATATCCCATGGAGACAAGTAAAGACCCATGTCCATATTATATTTTGAACAGGCAGCTGAGATTTCCGCAAGAACATCTCCCTTACCATTCTTATAATCCGTATTTTTGATACAGTAATCTGTGTATTCGCTGTTCCAGATACAGAATCCGTCATGGTGCTTTGCTGTTACGATGATTTTCTTAAATCCTGCATTATGTAATGTGCCTACTAATGTATCTGCATCAAAATCATTTGTCAGTGTGAAGATTTCATTTGGTTGTTTCTTTCCGTAATGCTCTCCCCACTCTACTTCATTAAATGTATTCGGTCCGAAGTGACAGAATGCTGCCAGTTCATCCTTCTGATATTTGTACTGATTCGCGTCCGGTACAACTTCGTCCGATGCCGGTTCTGCAGTTCCAGTGGTTGTGCATTCGCTGTCGGTTATTCCATCCGTTCCTGCGGATACCGGTACAGGGTTTGCACCGATAGAGCCTAATATGGTAGAAGCACCAAGAACCAATCCCAGAAATGCTGAAAGGGTCTTTTTCCTCATTTTTTTCTCCTTTTTGTTGGATGTTACAGACAGGAATCAGTGTTTTCTGATTCCTGTCTGTTTTAATTACTTATTTTTATCCTTCAAGAGTGGGACATTCTTAATCCTCTCTTTTACGTTTTACAACAACAGTTCCTGCAACCGCAGATGCTGCCAGGGTAAATAACCAGGCTGCTGCATTGGCTGTATCACCTGTTTTTGCAGCTCTGGCTGTAGATGTGCTGCCTGTGGTTGTTCCACCTGCATTGGTGCTTCCTGTGTTGGTATTACCGGAAGGTGCTGCAGGTTTTGCGCCTGGCTGCGGTGTGGTGCTCGGGGTTGGGGTTGTAGTTGGTGTTGTAGTTGGGGTTGGGGTTGTAGTCGGGTCTGGCGTTGTAGTCGGTGTTGGGGCTGCCGGTCCTGGGGTAGGAGTCGGATCCTTCTTACCATCGTCTTTTGCTACCAGATTCTTGAAAGCTTCTTCGATAGCTTTATTCGCTTCCTCTACTTCTTCCTGAGTTACATTGTCACCATTCAGTACTTCCTGATACTTCTTGTAGACTTCCTCCAGATTTTTCAGAGATTCCTCTGTGTATTTATCCTTGTTCTCCAGAGCTTTGTCTGCATCTTTTGTAGTTTCCTGCAGTTTTTCTTTATCTGCCTTTGTTATAAATGTATCTTCTACTTCTTCTGTTCTGTCAGATTCTATTCCATCTACATCTACTACTGTTACGGCTACATTGTATCTGGTTCCTACCTTAAGGCCAGTCAACTTGTACTCTGTTCCTTCTATAGGCAATTCATTCTGTTTTTTATTATCCAGATATACATTATATCCAGGTGCCATCGCTCTTTCTGCAGCCGGTTCCCAGGTAACGATTGCTGTGGTATGAGTAATTTCAGATACTTTTACATTCGTAGGAGCGGATGGTTTTTCCGGGGCAGGTTCCTCGTTTTTAAGTGTTGTAAATGTGAAGGCTGCAGATCTTCCTGATTCATTTCCCGCTGCATCCACTGCACTTACTGTTACTGTGTATTCTGTATCCGGAGTAAGACCTGTCAGTTCAATTTCCAAACCTTCCACCAGCTTGTCCGTATTTACTTTTGCTTCATCTACATATACATTATATCCGGCTACTCCTACATTATCTGTAGATGCTGTCCAGGTAATCTTTGCTCCTGTCTGTGTCACCTCTGATGCTGTTACACCTGCCGGTGCTGTCGGTGCTTCTGTATCTTTCTCTTCTTCCGCCTCTAATGTTGTAAATGTAGCTGCTTCAGATCTTGCGGATTCGTTTCCTGCTGCATCCACTGCACTTACTGTTACTGAATATCCTGTATTTGCTGTAAGTCCGGTTAAATCATATTCTGTAACTGTTACAGGTGTAGCATTTACTTTTGTTTCACCCACATATACATTGTATCCGGTTACTGCTACATTATCTGTAGATGCTGTCCAGGTAATCTTTGCTCCTGTCTGTGTCACCTCTGATGCTGCTACACCTGCCGGTACAGATGGTGCTTCGGTATCCTGTGTTTTTGGTGTTGTAAATGTAGCTGCTTCAGATCTCCCCGATTCATTTTCTGCTGCATCCACCGCAGTTACTTTTACTGAATAATTTGTCTCTTCTGTAAGAGCAGTTAAATCATATTCGGTAGTTGTTATAAGTGTTTCATTTACTTTTGCTTCATTTAAGTATACGTTATATCCAACTACTCCTACATTGTCTGTTGCTTCGCTCCAGGTAACTTTTGCTGTTGTTGTTGTAACATCTGTTACTACTACATTTGTCGGTGCTGATGGTGCTTCTGTATCTGCCGCATTTTTTGTTGTAAATGTATATACAGCTCCTTCTGAAACATTACCGGCTGCATCAACTGCTTTTACAGTTACTTTATATTCTGTTCCTGCTGTAAGACTTTCCAGTGCATATTCTGTTCCTGTTACAAGTGTCTCGCCGTTTACAGGAGTTTCAGAATCATTTACGTATACATTGTATCCTGCCACGCCTACATTATCTGTAGATGCTGTCCAGGTAACTTTTGCTGTTGTTGTTGTAATATCTGTTGCTGTTACCTCTGTTGGTGCTGTCGGTGCTTCTGTATCTGCTGCAGCTTTATCTACGTAAGTAATAATCGGTGTAATATGAGCAGATGGTTTGGTTGGGTTTTCGTTACATTTTGCTACTACACGGATGATGTCACCCTGAGTTACTTCAAGCTCTACCGGTTTTTCCCACTCTCCCACTTTCTCTTTACTATTTACAAGCGTTACACTCTTCTTCTCTGTGCCATTCACAAAGAGACCTAAGGTAACAGTTCCTCTTGTATTTCCAGGTTGACGAAGATATGGCTCGTCATCTTTTACATTGAACGTAACGGTTCCGCTCTTCGGTACTCGATATGCCATTGCAGTAGAGATATCTGTGCTTGGCGGTGCAGAAAGTAAACCGTGAACAGATGGATTTGTTGTTGTAATTGTTCCCTGTGGTGCATCAATACCAGGACCATAATATGTATGAGTAGCCCAGTTTGGCCATCCATCTTTATCGACTGCTGTCATATTCGCCCAGTCACCGGATCCGTCCTTTATCTGGCCGAACCAGACATTTCCCTGCTGTCCATTTACATAATCTAAAGTCCAGTTATATGTATTTTTCTGAGCGATTATATAATCGTTTGTATCTCCGTTTTCAGCAGTGATACGAAGAATCATTCCTGCTGTTACGTTATCTATATCTGCCAGTTCGTTTTCGCCGTTTAATACAGAAACCGTTGCTGTGTCTGCTACTGTGATATTTGCTTTCACTTCTTTTACGGTAGCCGGATTGTTGTCTGTATAAGGAACGCTCATGGTTGTTCCTTTTACTTCATAGTAACAATCTTTTAATTCTTTATCCGAACTTGCAACAACTGTATAAGTTACACTTTTCATTCCTTCGTAAGAAAGGGTGATTGTTGCTCCTCCTTTTACGATATCTGTTGCAGTAAGTTCCTTCTCACCCTCTTTGATCGTAACGGTAACACCTGCATCGATGATAACGTTTTTAAGGAAGTCTTCTACTGTTGTATTTTTCGGAAGGTCACTTACGTTTGTTCCGGAAACAGTATACACATTGGATCTCAGTACAAGTGCTGCTACTGCATCACTTTCTGCAGCTCCGATCTCCGGTACTGCTGTAATCTTGTGACCGAAGAAGTCATGATCGATGGTATAACCATTTCTGTCAACTACGACTTTACCGGCATTGATTGCAGGAGAGTTTTCTGCAAGCTTGTATCCGTCAAATACTGTTGCAGCGGTTGGATCTTCATGTTTTCTTGCACTATTGTCTTCTGCTACTGCTCTCGGACCGGAACCTGGATCAACAAGTACTTTTGTGTTTGTGTTTGCGTCTACTTTTACAGCAGCTGCATCGTTCGGAAGGTTCGTTATATTGTAATATAAATTATTGCTGTAAGTCTTATTCCCTGCATTTTCAGGATTCCAATCTCTTACTTTAACTGGTGTTTTATTTGCAAAATAGAAAATATTATTTTCCATATCTACCGGACCATTATTCCGGTGAACTGTACTCCAGATTGTATCAAGACCTTCTTTGATAAAGAATGTATTGTTATAAACCTGGCAGTTTCCAGTGTTTCCGGCCGGATCCAGAGGTCCCATATCTTCATACTGACTGATATTGTAGCGGAATGTATTGTTGATGGACTCCGGACCACAGAACATGATGGTACTTGCTGTATTGCCATGACTGTAATTGTACTGATAGTTTGTTCCATCACCATAGTCAGCATCCCAAGGCTGTCCGTCGCCATTACCATTGGAAGCATTTAATGTTCTGAAGCACTCATTGTACTGGAAGATTGCATTTTTACATTTCCATGGCCAGATACCTGCTGCCACACGTCCTGCTCCAACGTTCTGTGTACCGTTTACATCACCATTTTCATTCAGACTTGGCTGATTCTTTGAATAGTCTTTGTAATTGATCTGCTCTGCCGCGTTCTCTGACACATTATACTGAACCAGTGGTCTGTCCAGATACATGGTTGTGATGGCATCTCCACCTACATGATTCAGATAGTTGTTCTCGATCACAACATTAGATGAAGCATATTTTGCCATTGTTGCATCTGACAATGCACCTGTTGTGAATTGTCTCCACTGATAGGTGTATCCGACTGCAATTCCCCAGCGGTTTACTGTATCCAGAGAACAGTTCGTGATCTTAACATCATTGTATCTTGCAATTCCGGTTGCTCCTTCGTTTGTTGGTTTTGCAACGATGAAGTAGATACCACCGTTTGTCATATGTTTGTTATATACGTTACCTGTCACATTATGGATATAGAGATCGTTCAGTACGATGTGGTCTACTGTTCCATTGTCCTTCGCAACGCCGGCAACACCTGTTCTGTCCATTGCATATGCATCGTTGTACGCTTTATCTTTCTCGGTATCTGTTGCACTATTTCTGTCGTTGGTCAGTTCCAGACCTTCGATCTCGATATACTCTGTGTCTTCAATCAGGATACTGGAAGATACGGTACCTTTCCACTTATGATTCTGGTTATCCAGTGGAGTTCCATAATTCAGTTCCCACTGACCATGACCGTTTGTATTGATCTGTGGTCTGTTTCCCTCGCCATAAGCAGATATTCTTACCGGTGCTTCTGCAGTACCGCTATCTTCTTTTGTAAACTTAAGAGCCTGATCCTCAAATACAGATCCTCTTTTCAAAAGAACGGTATCTCCCGGCTCAAGATCAAGTGTATTTACTTTTTCAAGTGTCTGGAACGCCTTGCCTTCTGATGTTCCTTCATTGCTATCATTTCCCCCATTGGAATCAACATAATATGTTGTTCCGGTTGCGGTATTTCCCTCAGCCTTAACAGATACTGCCGGCATCATTGATGCGACTGTTGTTCCTGCAAGCAGAAGTGCTAACGTACCGCTCATCCATCTTTTCTTCATACCTTTTCTCCTTCCGTTATTGTATATTCTTCAAGGTGTACCGGTTCACATCTTTCATGTTTCCTTCCACCTGAGAATCGGTTTCATGCTGCGTGATCATATCGTCGTATTTTTGTTCACGCAGTTCTCTTTCGACTGCTATTCTTGCTGTTTCCAGGTCAGCGTTTTCTTCGCTGCCTCCAAATATCCAGTCGCGACTCTGGTAGTGCTGAAGAACCTCGTCTTCCGTCAGTTGCATTCCCTCCCGGGATGTATCGTTACAGTATTTTTCTTTCAGAGTACTGAGCTCATAGTCCAGATACAGCTGAAAGGTATACTCTTTCAGTCCGTAGATCACTTCGCCTTTTTTTACTTTCTCGCCTCTCTCTGCATTACCATCCTTCCAGCGTTTTTCCAGAGCCTCATAGCTGCTGTCTGCTACATCTCCGTTTTCTTCGGCAAGATCATATACTGCATGGATGTATTTTAACTGTTCTACTGTATTCCGGGTGAGAATCTCATAGCCGTATTGTCCGTCGTATTGCTTTTCCCAGAAATCTGTTCCGTATACGGCATCATAATCTTGTTGGATCTGCATCTTTGTGTCGTATTCCACAGAATTCATGCAGTTCACATACTCTTCTTTACTGATTGGATCCCCGGCTACAGTCAGATCGAATCGATTGGCACACTTGTATATGCCGACTCCGCCGGCAATTCCTGCAACTGCAATCACCGCTATGACAGCTCCGATCTTCATAAGCTGTTTTTTTCGATTCTTCATTATCTACCTCCTTCCGGCAATGTAGCCTGTTCCGTCTGCATACAGACTGTCTCAGTCTCTTTTCTTCTAATTATAACGATTCGTTTTTTTATCGGCTCGTTCTTTTGTGTTGATTCCATCATTTATTTTGTCAAATTCGGAACTACAATAAAATGCCACGTTAAAGCGGAATAGATTATTGAACAAAAAAAGAGCCATATCTTTTTCAGATATGACTCTCATAATTGTTACTATTGTTCTGATTACAGCACACGACGAACTGCAACGATCGGCCTGTACGCAGCGTTTCCGCTGATCTTAATACCGTCTTTTGCGTTACTTGCATGTACGATCTGTCCACCGCCCATGTAGATAGCTACATGACCTGCGTAGCAGATAATATCTCCAGGCATTGCCTCAGAGTAGGAAACTCCACGACCACAGCCTGCCATTGCTCCGGAGGAATGCGGAAGGGATACACCAAACTTTGCATATATACTCATGATAAATCCGGAACAGTCAGCACCGTTTGTCAGGCTTGTACCACCCCATACATAAGGATTGCCAACAAACTGGCATGCGTAATTAACAACGGACTGTCCTGTCGGGTTATATGATACGCTGCTGCCTGAGCTTCCTGATGAACTGGAAGAAGAACTTCCGTTGTCCTTGGATGTTGCTGCACTTGAGCTGCTGCCTGATGTATTGTTTTTACTGCTTGTGGAAGAACCGGAACTTGCAGCTGTATTACTGCCGGAAGTAGAGGAAGATTTCTTGCTTGCTTCTGCTGCTTTCTTAGCTGCCTCATCTGCTGCTTTTTTGTTTGCTTCTTCCTGTGCTTTCTTTGCAGCTTCTTCTGCTGCTGCCTTCTTAGCTGCTTCCTCGGCCGCTTTTCTTGCTGCCTCTTCCGCTGCTTTTTTCTCTTCTTCTTCAATTTTCTGAATCTCAGCATTCTGCTGGCGAATCAGTTCCGTGTACTGTGCAGCCTGGCTCTGAGCCTGTGCGATCTGTGCATCATAATCACTGGAAGTTGCTTTCTTTTCTTGCAGCTGAGTCTGCATACTCGCCTGACGATTCTGATACTCCTGGTTCATCTCTTCCAGTTCTGCTTTCTCACTGTCCAGCTGATCCCCAAGGTCTTTTACCTGCTGTACAGTCTCTTTGAACTCTTCCAGACTGTTTCTGTCACTGTCATACATCTGCTGTACATATTCTGCCTGGTTCAGAAGACTGGTAAAGTCCGATGCCTGGAACAGCATCTGTGCCCATGCATCATCTCCACCCTTTTCATACAGATACTGGATTCTCTTCTTCATGGCTTCATACTGTTTCTGTTTATTTTCTTCTGCCACTGCCAGATCTGCTTTGGTCTGCTCGATCTGCGCTTCTTTATCGGATAACTCACCATCCAGAATCTCAATCTCAACCATAATATTTACCAGATCAGAATCCAACTGATCGATCTCAGCAGAAAGTGTCTGTTTCTGGTCTTCCAGATTATTGATTTTAGACTCCTGTGCTGCAAGCTGACTCTGTGCTGCTGCCTTATCCTGTTTTAACTGATCTTTTCTGGATGCAGCACCGGCAGGTACTGCCTGTGAAATTGTCAGCATTAATCCTAATGTTAAACAAAGGATTCTTTTTTTCATACATTTCTCCTTTTATTGTTTTGCATTGTGTTATATATTCTTGTAATATTTACGAAACATTCTCTTTACATTCCTTAACATATTAACACAAAACCATTTTTCCTGCAACCCCTCTATGCTAAACTCTTTCACCAGATGCAAAGAAAAAACGTTACTGTCCACTCCGTGCCCAGCAACACGCTGCGCGATGCACAGAATTTATACTGCTCGCATAAATTCGCGCGATATATCTCGGGTTTTCTGTGACCTTCGCTCACAAAAAACGCCTCGCGGGATATTACCAGTGAACAGTAATGAAAAAACACCATTTTACAAAATGGTGTTTTTCTTTGCATTTTTCTTATTGCGGTCCAATCAATTTTTCAAGTACCTGTGCTGCCGTCATATTACGCAGTCCATCCGGATCTCTCATACTGCTGGAGGACCACTGGAAACGGTCTACGTTATTCACATATGCTTTACTTGCGATACACAGATTATATTTGCCGGCTGCATCTGAATAATATTTCTTCATATATGCCTTTGCCAGTTTTACAGCCTCACTGTTCGTGCTTCCTGTTGTATTGACCGTACCACTGATCTGAACTACCGGTGGCGTCGCATGAACGATCACCAGACTTCCATCCGAACACATGCCAAGAACAACCCACACATGACCGGTCATACTTACCACGTCACCAGGTGTAAATGTTCCACCGGAAACTTTTCCGTGCGATCCAAAACCTTTGTTGGTCAGATAAGCCGGAAATCCGGTAGATGTTGAACTGTATGCCGTTTCTTTCTGATTTGATTTCGTATTATATGTATTATAGACAGCCCAGCTGACCAGACCGGAACAGTCCAGACCATTCTGATACTCATATCGGTGTTTCGTATAATTATACGAAGCTCCCTGCTGGTTATAGAACTGTTTCCACTTCGGGTTCATACCGATACGCAGTCCGTCTCCGTCTGTCCAGGCGTCATGACCGCCACCCCATACATACAGGGTGTTACCTACCGGCTGAATCATTGTTTTCAAAAACTTGGTCAGAGTCCCCATCGCCTGACTTTCTGTTCTCGATGCTTTTCCATCTGCTCCGATTTCAACACCGCCGATGACTGTACTTACCGCCATGGCTCCACTGCTGTAAAAATAATACTCTGAACCGTCAATATTCTGCCAGTCCGTCAGCATGGCACCGCTGCCGTTCATATAATATTTACTTCCACCAACGATTGTCCAACCTGTTGCCATCTTACCGGTCGTCGGATTCAGATAATACCAAGTACTTCCGATTTTCTGCCAGCCTGTCAGCATGGCACCGCTGCCGTTCATATAATACCAGTCACTGCCCAGTTGCAGCCAGCCTACTGCCATGGCTCCACTGCCTGTATTCAGATAATACTTGGATCCGCCGATGTTCTGGAAACCTGTCAGCATCTTTCCGTCACTCGCCAGATAATACCAGGTTGCACCCAGTTTTAACCATCCGGTCGCGATGTTTCCGCTGCCCGGTTTCAGGTAATACCAAGTTCCATTTTGCTGTGACCAGCCTTCTACCATGGCTCCATCCTGATTCATGTAATATCGGGTTCCTCCAATGGTTGTCCAGCCCGTTGCCATATCGCCATTTCCCGGATTCAGATAATACCAGGTTCCGCCGATTTTTCTCCATCCGGTTACCATGTTACCGTTGCCCGGTTCCAGATAATACCAGCCGCTTGCGCGTTTTAGCCAGCCGGTTACCATCCAGCCGCTGCCGTCAAAATAATACCATGAACCATTGATTACTTTCCAGCTGTTTCTCGGATAGGAACCATCTGCTTCCCGATACCACCATCGGCCGCCACCGGACACCCATCCTGCTGCGGAATCTGTCCGACTGCTTTCTACTCTGTTCTGGGAAGTCTTTCCTTCCACCCAGACACCATCGCTGTTCACATAGTAGACACCATTATCCACCCAGGTATCATGCTGCATCACACCGGAACCGTTCATGAAATAATATTTCCCATTCAGTTTCACCCATCCGGTAGCCATCGCTCCACTGGATGTAAGATAATACCATTCGCCGCCCAGTTTTTTCCAGCCAGTCGCCATCCATCCATCAGATTCAAAGTAATACCATGAACCGTTGATCAGTTTCCAGGTACTCTTCGGATAACTCCCATCTGCATTTCGATACCACCATCGGCCGCCGCTGGACACCCAGCCTGCTGCTGTCGTTGTGGTTCTCACCCGCTGGTTTGTGCTCTGATTATTCTTCGCCGCATAACCCTCTACAGGTACAAGCAAGATACTGAGGCATAGAACCAGAGCCAGATATCTCCTGATTTTCTTATTCAGTTTTACCATTTGTTTCCCCTTTACTCCTTTTTGTGATCCTCTTCCATCTGACGGATCTGCCTGGCCACTTCACAGCTGCCCCAATGGATGCACCGTCTATATCCACAGTCCACTTCGGTCAGTTCGAGTCCTTCTTCCGTCTCTGTGAACTCACAGGTCACTGTCTGTGCCTGATTATACGTCCTGCAGAATCCGGAAAATATCGCCTCCCTGATTGCCTGTTCCACAAATATCACCGGCTTTCTTCTTTATTAATAGTGATCACGTTTGTTTTTCAAGGTATCTCACCATTACACACTTTGCGATGCACAGAATTCATACTAATCGCATAAATTCGTGAGGTATGTCTCGGGTTTTCTGTGACCTTCGCTCACAAAAAAACACCTCGCAAGATAGTATCAGTGAACAGTAACAATTATGTTACCGTATAAGTATAACTTTCTTCCTCATAAATATCAAGTGAAAATCCACAAAAAGAGATTGTTTTTTCCTCGTAATTCTTGACTTTTTTGCTAATTTATGCTATTCTTTAAAAGAAGTCTGAAAAAGAAGATCCTGGCTACTGACGGATATGTGGAGGAACCACAGGAAACCAGGATTCATATTGGCCGACCGTCTGGGCAGCAATGTAGAACATGATTACATTTGCTGCGTTTTTTTATTTACGGAACAGATGCGTTCTTCACTTTTTGTTCCGTTTCGGGGGCAGGCGTCCGGTCAGAAGAAAGGAGAAATAACTATGGGATACAAAACAGACATTGAGATCGCACAGGAATGCGAAATGAAACCGATCACCGAGATCGCAGCAAAAGCAGGTATTGATGACAAATATCTGGAACAGTACGGAAAGTACAAAGCAAAGATCGACTACAATCTGCTGAAAGAATCTGACAAAAAAGATGGTAAACTGATTCTGGTTACTGCTATCAACCCGACACCGGCCGGTGAAGGAAAGACTACAACAACGGTAGGTCTGGCAGACGGTATGCAGAGAATGGGTAAGAACGTTATGGTTGCTTTAAGAGAGCCATCCTTAGGACCGGTTTTCGGTGTAAAAGGTGGAGCAGCCGGCGGCGGATATGCACAGGTAGTTCCGATGGAAGACATCAACCTGCACTTTACCGGTGACTTCCATGCCATCGGTGCAGCTAACAACCTGCTGGCAGCTATGATCGATAACCATATCTTCCAGAGCAATGCTCTGAACATCGACCCGAGAAAGATCACATGGAAACGTTGTGTTGACATGAACGACCGTCAGCTGCGTAATGTAGTGGGCGGACTTGGCGGAAAAACCTTTTGTATCAAGAAGAAGGCGGCATACGATATCACAGTAGCATCTGAGATCATGGCAGTTCTGTGTCTGGCAAGCGATATCAACGACCTGAAGGAACGTCTGGGACGTATCATCATTGGATATACATACGGTAAAGTGGCAGAACAGAAGCCGGTAACCGCACACGACCTGCATGCAGAAGGTGCCATGACCGCTCTGTTGAAAGATGCCCTGAAACCAAACCTGGTACAGACACTGGAAGGTGTACCGGCCATCGTACACGGCGGACCATTCGCCAACATCGCACACGGATGTAACTCCGTAACAGCAACCAAGATGGCTCTGAAACTGGCTGACTATGCGATCACAGAAGCAGGCTTCGGTGCCGACCTGGGTGCTGAGAAGTTCCTGGATATCAAGTGCCGTATGGCAGGACTGAAACCGGATGCAGTAGTTATCGTAGCAACTGTACGTGCCCTGAAATACAACGGCGGTGTTCCGAAAGCTGAACTGAATGCAGAAAACCTGGAAGCCCTGGAAAAAGGTATGCCAAACCTGTTAAAACATGTAAGCAACATCAAGAATGTATACAAACTGCCATGCGTAGTTGCCATCAATGCATTCCCGACCGATACCAAAGCAGAACTGGATCTGGTTGAAGAAAAATGTAAAGAGCTGGGCGTTAACGTTGCTCTGTCTGAAGTATGGGCAAAAGGTGGCGAAGGCGGTCTGAAACTGGCAGAAGAAGTGATCCGTCTGGTAGAGGAACCAAACGACTTCACATACGCTTACGAACTGGAAGGTTCTATCGAAGACAAACTGAACCAGATTGTACAGAAAGTATACGGTGGAAAACGTGTCGTTCTGACAGCAAATGCTCAGAAACAGGCAAAACAGTTAGAGGCTCTTGGCTTCGGCAACTGCCCGATCTGTGTGGCTAAGACACAGTACAGCCTGACCGATGACCAGACCAAACTGGGTGCACCGACAGACTTTGAAGTTACTGTAAGAAATCTGAAGATTTCCGCAGGTGCAGGCTTTATCGTAGCTCTGACCGGTGAGATCATGACTATGCCTGGACTGCCAAAAGTACCGGCTGCTGAGAAGATCGACGTAGACGAGACAGGAAAGATCACAGGTCTGTTCTAAATCAACGATACAGAATCATACTTTTATGATTTTTCAGACACGCTCAAGTCTATAACTCAAAATCCCCCTGGATTTTTACTAACATCTAAAAATCCAGGGGGATTTTATACTCTTATCGTAACTGTTCAATACCTTCACAGTGTTACGGAATAGTTATCTCTAATCACATTTTTCTATTACCATATACTTGCCAAGCTCTAAACTATCTTCTGCCACCTTCAGAAACCGTGAGCCTCATGGTTTCGTCCTGTTGTTCACAAATGAAAAGAAAGGGGTACCGCATATCGCGACACCCCTTTCTTTTCATTTACTCTTTAGGACAGGATTCCCTATCTTCTTTTACGTCTACGCGCCAAAGCCATAACAACAGCCCCCGCTGCCAACACAGCAGTAGCTCCCCACAACATCAGCGGAGTAGTATCTCCGGTCTTTGCAACATTTGTATTGGAAGTGCTTCCGGCACCTGATCCTGAAGGGGTTCCTGTGGTAGTATTTCCTGCATTTGTACCACTATTTCCACCCTTATTATCATTGCCTTTATTGCCGTCCTCCTTATTTACATCGTTGCCGCCTTTGTTATCGTCGCCTTTGTTGTTATCCTTGTTGTCATCGCCCTTGTTGCCATCGTCTTTGTTGTTATCACCCTTATTGTCATCGCCTTTGCCATCGTCACCTTTGATCTTAGTAACAATTACATCCACGCTGACCTTAAGACCATTCGGGTTCTCAAACTCATCACCAAGGACAAGTTCTCCTGTCAATGTATAGGTTCCTGCTTTGTCTGCCTTATATTCACTCAGATTCCATTCAACATCAACATTTACCTTAGTTCCGTCCTTAAGCTCTACTTCGACCTGTCCCGGAAGTCCAAGATTAGCTTCAAGAGTTCCCTCCGGTACAGAAATATTATCCAGCCTTTCATTTACAATAGCTTTGATTTCTTTCTTTTGTTCCGGTTTCGGCTGTTCTTCCTTCTCTGCAACTTTCACCAGGACAGATACAGTCAGATTCTGCGGATTGGTAACATTATCTGCAAAGGAAAGAGTTCCTATCAGTGTATAGCCACCTGCAGTATTTCCATCATAACTGTCTGTATTCCATGTAACACTTGCTTTTCCGGTTGTTTCGTCTGTATAGGTTACTTCTACTTCTGTCGGAAGATTCAGTTCTGATACAGCTGTTCCATAGGCAACTTCTTTGTCTCCCAGCGCAGCAACGGACTTGATCTCCAACTGCTTTCTTGTAACTGTCACCTGAACAGAAGCTTTCAGACTATCCGGGGTTGCCATATTCTCACCCATAGTCAGAATTCCTTCCAGTGTATAGGTTCCCGGTGTTGTCTGATACTTGCCCTCACCCCAGGTTACGGCTACATCTGCATTCAGATTTCCTGTCACTGTAACGGTTACCGTCTCCGGCAATCCAAGTGTTGCAAAAGCAGTTCCTTCTTCCACTGTAATTCCTTCCGGATTAGTTACGCTGATTACATTCTTTGTCATTTCTCCAGCGCCACCGTCTACAAGTGTAAATGAAAACTGCTTCGGAAGAACCGGCTGACCTGCTGCTGTCCTAGCAACAATCTTAACAACATATGTTCCGTCTTCCAGATTATCTAGGGTGAACTCAGTCCCAGCTGTATTTCCTTTTCTCTCACCATTTACATAGATATCATAGCTTGCAAAGGATGAGCCTTCTTTTAAGGTCCATGCCAGTTTCACAGAGCCCCTGGCGACTACTTTCTTTGTAATAGATGCAATCTCACCTGCTGCTGATCCGCTGGCAAGTGTTGTCACTTCTCCGATTTCAATCGCTTTTTCTGATGCTTCATTCTTACTGTTCAGAGCATATACTTTAAAATTATAAGTAGTTCCAGGTGTCAGATTCTCCAGTATAGCGGTTGTGCCGCTTACTATCATCTCAATAGATGTAGGATCCTCCGGTATATCGACTGTGGCAAGTACCAGCTTCTCGATTCCTCTCTCTTCATCAACTACTTTATACTGTACTGCTCCCGGAACCGCATCCCATCTCAGCATGATCTTAGTGCTTTCGATAAGAACTGCAGAACCTGTCTGCGCTTCCACTACAGGAACTTTCGGTGTTCCAAGCTGTGCAATCGCTGCATCTAATGCTTCTTTCTTTACTTTGACATCTTCCTGCTCTGCAGCATCATCATTCATAGCCCCAACCGCAGCATCGTAAGCTGCTCTGAATGCACTCCAGACTGCCGCATCAAACTCTGATTCAGCAAATGCTGCACATGCCTCAATAGATTCCTGAAGCTCTGATTTGTCAACCTGTACTCCTTCACCCGGTGAAAAGATTTTCAGATAATCCAGGTTGACCTGATATTTTCCGTCGCGTTCAGCTGCCATACATTTGACCGTATGCTCACCATTAGCAAGGTCTTTTTTCTCGAAGACAAGCTGCTGGTTCTCTCCGCTACTTGAACCTTCCAGAGAATGATTACCCATGTCTTCATTATCAATAAAGATATTGAAACTTGCAAATTGAGCATGTTTCTGAGAATAAACTTCTACGCCTGTTCCATTGAATGTATATTCAAAATAACTTCCCACAGCATCCGCATTATTTCCGCTTTCAGTTTTTGTTCCACCATGGTGTTTATCTCTCTCACCTGCCCAGTTGGACCATGCACCTTCCCAGGTGATATCTCCGTTTATTGTTCCTGTGTCTCCTGACTCCGGTACTGTACCATCTTCTACGATTGTCTCCACATCTGCCACATCCTGCTTGATGGCAACTTTCAGTTCGATCGTCCCACCCAGTGAATCATCTGCTTTGGAAGTTGCTGTGACAATAACTGTTCCATTCTTACTGAAGAATGTGACCAAGCCTTCTGCGTCTACTGTTGCGATACTGTCATCGGATGTACTCCAAGTAACAGTCTTATCTGTTGCTTCATCTGGTGTTACAGTGGCATTCAGCTGTAAAGTGCTGTCTGCTTTTGCTACCGTAGTCACTCCGGACTTAGAGCTTACTGTCACACCTGTCGGTGTCACCAGTGTTCCATCCAGGATCTCAAATGCATCCAGCTCGATCTTTGTACCTGAACTTGCATCCTGCTTCTCGTTGAGAACTTTCAACTGAATGGTATGGATTCCTGATGCAAGGTCAGCTTTGCTGAAGTATTCTACCTGACGTACGGTACTTCCGCTGTATGTATCAACAACACCCTGTGATTCGCCGTCGATAAATACTTCGATTTTACCTCTGTCCTTATTGGTACATCCGATCACCTTGATTCCTGTTCCCTTGAATGTAAGGGTTACAGTCTCTCCGCCCTTCGGACTGTTCAGATACTGGATGGTATCCATATAGTTTACATTTTTATCCTGTGTCCAGTTTCCCCATTCTCCTGTATATGCGATTCTCTCATCTGCATTATCGATTTTGCCGGCTCCGACCGGTTCTGTTACAGTCACTGCTACACTCTTCTCGGATTCATTTCCATTTACAGCCACAGATACCTGATATTTCATGGTTCCAAGTTCCTGGAATGCTGTTGTATCTGTGAAGCTTGTTCCTGCCTGGCCTGCTTCGATGCAGATCACATCACCGTTTGCTACCTGACGATATACATTATATGTTACGTTGCTTCCCTCTTCTGCTGTTACCGCATTCCAAGAAAGATCTACGTTCTCAGCACCTGCACGGAGAGCTTTCAACCCTGTTGGAGCTGCCACCTCAACGGATGGTGTGATGTCTTTTACGATATATTTCTTACCTGCTTCTGTTGCAAAAGAGATACGATTTTCTTTTACAGGTGTTACATCAACTACATTGCCGTCACCGTCTACTACTGTTGCAAGAGATGCATTCTTTGTCTGTACTACTGCATCCCCACCATTCTTTGAAAGGATAGTCGCAGTTGTTATCTCTTTGTCTGCCCAGTCCATAGACACTTCAAAATTACCCTGTGCAAGCAGTCCGCGTACGCTTCCGTTTGCCCATTCATCCGGAAGTGCAGGAAGAAGGTTGATATACCCTGCATGACTCTGCAGAAGCATCTCAGCAACACCGGATGTATAACCGAAGTTACCATCGATCTGGAAATATCTCGGTTCATGGTAGTCAAATAAGTTTGCATAGATTCCATTGTTAAACAGGTTCTTAATAAGCTGGAGTGCCTTATTTCCATCACCAAGTCTTGCCCAGCTGTTAATTCTCTGTGCCATTCCCCAACCTGTACTTACATCTGTACGGTTCTGCATGGAAACCTTTGACGCTGCGAACCATTCCGCATTATCCTCTGTAATAAGATCTCCCGGATAGAGTCCCAGCATGTGAGACATATGACGGTGACCATAGCCATCGCCCATAGAATTAACGGTTGTCTCTGTGTACCACTCTTTGATCTGTCCGCTGTCACCAATCTCGATAGGTCCTTTCAGATCTGCCTGATTTGCTTTCCATCTGGCCACCAGATCCCCATCGGTTCCAAGAACCTCTGCTGCTTTGATGGTATCTTCATATAACTGCCAGATCAGAGACTGCTCATATGTATTTCCATTGGTAACCGGTCCATGCTCCGGTGAGAATGCCGGTGAAGATACCAGTTTTCCATCTTTGCCACGGACAAGCATCTGGTCATACAGTTTCGCCTCTTCCTTCATCATCGGATAGATATTGTCTCTCAGATAAGCAGTATCTCCGGTGTACTCATAGTAAGACCAGCAGTTCTGCAAGATCCACGGTACCGCTGCCGGTGACCATCCCCAACTGAAATCCCATCCAGGACAGGTCCATCCAAATGGGTTATTCTGGGTATGTGCCATGAATCCGTTTTCTTCACCCTCTGCACTGGAAACTCCCGCATAGACTGCCGCGGTCACACGACCCGGTGCTCTCAGTGCATCGATATAATCGATCAATGGCTGCGCACACTCTGCCATGTTGGTAGTATACGTCGGCCAGTAGTTCATCTGTAAGTTAACATTCATATGGTAGTCAGCATGCCATGGAGAGTTATTGGCTCCTACCCACAGACCCTGAAGGTTGGAAGGAAGAGTCTCTCTTACATAACCATTTCCATCTGTTCTTGTCTCCCTGGAAGACTCGATCGTCATAAATCTTCCATACTGGAACAGCATAACTTCAAGCTGACGTCTTTCCGCTTCTGATGCGCTTCCTGCTTTATAAGCATTAAGAAGTGCTTCTGTCGTCTTAGTGGAAAGTGTCTGTCCAAGATCCAGATCTACACGGTTAAAGATGTTCTGATAATCACCGACGTGGTTTGCTTTCAGTTCTCCGTATGACTTGGCTGCTGCCTGATCCACATACCATTTTACACGGTTTGCCAGATCATCTGCAGATTCACCTGTTCTGTAGCTTGGATATTCATCTTTATAATCGGTTCCCATGGAAGTGATGATTGTAACCTCACTTGCGCCGGAAACACTTACTTTTCCATTCCCATCTGTCACGGTACCGGCATTGTCAGTGATGACCTGTGTCTGGGAAGTAAATTTCATCTGGTTATCTTTGAGCTGTCCGTTGACAGAGATCAGTCCACCGGATACTGTTGTATTCCAGTCTCTCTTATAGGCGCTGTCTCCGATGGAATTGACCGCTCCACCACTTGTATTATCCGGTTCTACGCTCACATCCAGGCTGATCTTTTCAGAACCGTCTGCTGTGATATGAGTAACGATAACATTGTCCGGGTAACTGGTGAAGTTCTCTCTTGAATAACGGGTATCTCCTTTGTTGTAGTTTACACCGGCAATCGCTGTATTCAGATCCAAATCACGGGTGTAATTCGAAACATCACTGTTGGAAGATATATTCTTAAAATCGATATACATATTTCCAAAGCTTAAGTAATATCCATATCCATTTGCTCCATTATCATCACTTACACCTACCAGATTACTTTTCGCAAGACTGACTGCAGCGTTGTCCTGGCCATTTGCAAAATAATTGTGGATTGATGACATGGTCGCTCCGTTATTTCCTTTGTCCTCCCGGTTACCTCCATTGTAATTCGGTCTGCTCTCGCTTGGTCCCCCTGACCAGAGTGATTTTTCATTTAGCTGGATACGTTCTCTGGTAATCCCGCCGAATACAGAACCACCGATTGCCCCATTACCTATAGGGAGCGATCTTTCCTGCCAGCCCTGGTAATAACTGGTAATATCTGCCGGACCGGAATACCATAATTTCAGGTCATTGCCACCGGTCTGCTGCTCTACAGCGCCTGGTTCCGCACTGACCTGAGTTGCCATGAACGGTAAAGATGTCATAACCATTGCCGCCGCACAAGCACCTGCAAGCACCCGCCACTTCATTTTCCTTCTCATAAAACCCCTTCCTGATATATCCCTGATATATCTTATTGATTGTCTGTAACTATTCAGTAGCCACTGTACCGCGAGGTGTTTTGGCATGAATATGCCAAAATCCCGAGACATACAAGCCAAAA
>ENA-OQHR01000459-OQHR01000459.1-human-gut-metagenome-genome-assembly--contig:-NODE-459-length-30075-cov-8.769551_pt1 | contig 30075 bp, 25 predicted proteins | sample MGYA00242566_ERZ504725 | MGnify/ENA primary metagenome ERZ504725 (study PRJEB26092, sample SAMD00036217) | human gut metagenome | host: Homo sapiens | study: EMG produced TPA metagenomics assembly of... | reverse complement strand
CTGCAGTTTCCACATAATTCTTTCCCCCCAGAATTTCTTTCCAGGTTTCACTTCCGTATCCAGCCCGCATACCGGCAACAAAACCAACTGCCAGCACTGCTACAGCCGCTGCATTTACACATACGGCAATCCCTCTTAATAAGGATATATGTTTCTTTTTCATAGGCTCCTCCTATTCCCGGTCAATCTTGTAGCCCACTCCCCAAACCACTTTCAGATAGCGCGGCTCTTTCGGATTGATCTCAATTTTTTCCCGGATATGTCGAATATGAACAGCCACTGTGTTGTCTCCGCTGATCGCATCCTCGTTCCAGATGCTTTCGTAAATCTGGCCTATAGAAAATACCTTTCCAGGGTTTTTCACCAGTAACAGAAGAATACGATATTCTATCGGTGTCAGCTTCACCGGCTCACCTTCTACAGTTACTTCTTTCCCATCGTCATCCACTACCAGACCGCCAATGCGGAAAATATGATTTTTCTTCTCTGCAATTGCTCCAAGCTGCGTGTATCTGCGCAGGACAGATTTTACACGGGCAGTCAATTCCAGCGGATTGAACGGCTTGGTAATATAATCATCCGCTCCGATATTGAGCCCAAGAATCTTGTCCACATCTTCTGATTTTGCCGAGAGGAAAATAATGGGCACTCCTCTGGTTTCCCTGATTTTCATAGTTGCCCGCATTCCATCCATCTTTGGCATCATAATATCAAGCACTGCCCCGTCATAATTGCCACTTTCAATCGCTTCTAATGCCGCCTTTCCATCATAGACAGCATCAGCCTCAAATCCATTTCTATTTAAAATCGTAACTAACGCTCTTGATAATGATCTTTCATCTTCTGCAAGTAATAACCGCATTGTGGAATTCCTCCTTTTTTGCATACTTCTCTGATTTTTAATTTATTATAGATGGAAAATGTTATGAATTTGTGAGAAATGGAATTGTTCACAGAACTTTGACATTTTTATGTATCTATCACCAGAAAAAGGCATCCAAACTTAGAATTTCTATGCTAAGCCTGAATGCCTTCTTCCTTATTATTTTACTTTTATTACTTTTTTCACTTCTGGACCGTTTCCGTATCCTTTTCCTAATGCTGTACTAATTCTGATCGTCAGCTTTTTACCTTTTCTTGCTCCATTAGGAACCCATACGGTATAACTCTTCTTGCTTCCTTTTACCCAGTTGCCAGCAACCCACATACCGCCAACTTTTGGTACTTTTTTCTTTAAAGTTACTTTTACTTTATATCTGGTATAAGTATAAGGTGGTACCCCTCACTATACTTGTGATGAGCCTTGTTCTGACGCAAGGTCTATAAAAGTGCGTCAATTTTCATCATTTATTACTTTTCATGTCCGTTCTGGATAATATTTACTTTTCAAGGTTCATCCGACCAATGCATCTTAGTCGGAAGGCTCATGATTCTGAGAGCCTATTAAAATATAAAGGGCAGAATTCTATCTTCTACCCCTTATATTTTTATATCATTATTTCATATCCTTACTAACAATAAAGACAATCCCTATTGGTATTTTCACTTTTCCTGTTGTAATTTTATCATCAAAAAATAAGTCCTTTTCATAAAGTTGAATACTATAGCTTTGATAAAAAATACATGCTTTGATATTTTTCTTATATCCATTTTTCACATTGACATATTGTGAGGCAGAAATAAGTACTTTATTTTTTGGATGAATATTTTCTTCAACAACTTTTTTTAAAATCCTCAGATTTTTATTATTATAATCTTTATTTACTTGGTATTCTATTGATAATTTTTCACGAAATTGCATGCCACCTTTCGGTGCCTCATACCAAGATGAATAACTTGGTTCTTGTAGTTCCTTTTTTTCATCTTTAACTTTAATATAATATTCTCCAAATCCAATATCTACAACATTTGATTTATCCGTTATTCTTTTATTTCCTATGATTTTTTTATCCAATGGAATATATCTAATGCTTTCAACGTTTGATACATCTTTTATATAGAAAGATAATAAGCTATTTTCCATATCTTTTGATTTTTTATCATTCGCAAATACATTTTCTGTCTTTCCACTTAATATCAACATACCTAATAAACATATAATTACAACTACATATTTTTTTATCTTGTTTTCTTTTATCATGATTTTTTCATATCCAATCGTATGTTATCAAGCAGAAAATATCTCAAATAAATTCTCTGCTTGATTAAAATCCTTTTATTATCTATTTTTTATAAACCTTCTAATATTTTCCTCACATCTATATCCTAAAACACAAAATAATAATGCTTGTATTCCTCTTCCTACTGCATTATTAATGTCTGGAGTTAGAACAATAAAAAATAAAATAAGATAACCAATTCCTATAATTAAATATCTATTATTTTTTTTATTTTTCAATTCATTTCACCTACCTAAAACAAAACAAATACAATTAATCTTGCTCCTATTCCAGCAAATGTTTTTGGAATTCCTACTTTTTGTAATGCATGCTGAATTGCGTCTGTAATTGTCCCCTCTTCCATAACCATTACTCATATTGATATTATCTTCCTTTAATGAAAAAATCCCGAAACCCGCATAAATGCGTGGTTTCGAGACTTTTAACCGAAAGCGATAGACGGGGCTCGAACCCGCGGTCTCGACCTTGGCAAGGTCGCGCGTTACCAACTACGCCACTATCGCATATGCCTTATCGCTTCACGTATTTCCCTCAGCGACAAGACATATATTAGCATAGATTTTATATTCTGTCAAATGTTTTTTGGAAATTTTTTGAAATTATATACAACATATAAAGTTTATTCCAGACATCTGAAATAGAACTTGTATATGACAATATTTCGGTGGTTTATGAGTTATTGTCTAAGTGGTAATAGCGCAAAACATGATCCGGATAGTATTGGTCACCATAGTCCCATGGACCGGCAGGATCATGAAGGGGATCATCTTCATCACGTTGTGTGTTGCCGCTTGCCATCTGAGCAAAGGCCTGAGCACTTTGGGTTGTCCACACAGTCTGACCGTTTTCTTCCAGATAAGCAAAATAGGAATCGGCTCCGAAATTGTATGCCTGCAGAGCCAGACGGATTTTGGAAAGATCAGTCGGACCGGTACAGACGGCCTTTTCCAGAGCATATTTCAGTTCCTGGATGCCACAGGAAATAGAGTAAGAAGGATCTGTGATACCATTGGGCTGCTGCGGATATCTGGTGTTGTAGGCTCCTTCTGAGGACTGCATGGGATCGGTACCCTGTCCGGAGCTTTCCTGCATCATCACAGCCAGGATCAGGTCTACATAGTCGGACATATCATATTGTGCTGCTTCGCTGGAAACCTCATCGCGATAAGCTTCACAGGCTGCATTGATCTGATGGGCTTCCTCCTGCCTGCCGGAAAATTTGGAAAAACGCAGAAGGATACAGCCCACGATCAGCAGAAAAAGACATGTCAGAAAGATCTTCTGCCTTCGCACCTGCTGTACACGGAGTTTGTGGCGCTGTTTTTTAGTAAGGGTTGGTTTCTTGTGTTTTATATTCATATAAGTATTGTATCCGTTACGGATAGATTTGACCAGTTAAAAAATATGATCTTTTTGTTAAAAATTTCTGAAGACTGTCCTGTGAAATTGCAAAATATGATCTGATATGCTATGATAGTCGGGACAAACCGTAGAATGCCGGAATAAAGGAGGCAAGATTTCATGCGAAAAAAGCTTCTGGCAGTTATTTTATGTGCTTCTATGCTTTTCCCTGCATCCGTATCAGCAGAGGTACTGGGATATGAAGCAACATTGGATACATATACAAAGGAGAAAAAAACACCTCAGCAGTTTCAGATCGATGATGGGGCGGGAAATACAGTAAATGCTCTGGCGAAGAGTGATACGCTTTATGTTACAGCGAAAAATACGGAAATCCGGTCCAATCCGGGAGACAGTGGTACAGAGCTGCGTTCTGTGATCCTGGGAACGAAGCTTGAAAGAGTTGCAGTCTGTGACAATGGCTGGAGCAAGGTGACCTTCCAAAAGAAAGGTGAGGACAAGATCATCGGTTATGTTTCGGACAGCGTGCTCAGTGATACGGAGATCGTAAATAAATTTACAGATACAGTTACAGCGGCACAGGACAGTGATATCCTGGATTATCCCGGCAAGAAGGACGGAGAGGTTGTAGGAGAGGTCCTTCAGGATGATGAGCTGAAAAGAACAGGTACGGTAGATGCTATCTGGAGCAGGATCGTTTACACAGATGACAGTGGTTCAGATCACGTCGGCTATATTCCGACCAGCTGTCTGGAAGGTTATCAGGCTACGGAAGTGGCCAAGGCAGAGCAGGAAAAGAATACAAAAGCAGGATCCCTTACCAAGAGTTCCGGGGAGGGCGTTTTTGCGGATGCGGTGGATGGTGTAACTTCCACAGGTGGTTCCGGAAGTACCGCAGCTGGCGTACAGATCGGAACGCCGGTATCAGTATCTTCGGACGCGACATTGAAACCACTGGGAACATTCCGGATCACGCATTATTGTCCGTGTAGCATCTGCTGCGGACCATGGGCGAATGGAATTACTTCCACAGGAGTAACGGCCACTACCAACCGTACGATCGCAGTGGATCCGAGTCAGATCCCATACGGTTCCAAAGTAGTGATCAATGGACAGGTTTATGTTGCAGAGGACTGCGGAGGAGCGATCCGGACCAATTGCATTGATGTATATGTGGCAACACACTCCGAAGCAGAGCAGAAGGGCGTGTTTTATACAGAAGTTTATTTGCTTCAGTGATCAGAAAAAGACTGCTGTAGATTCCACAAGGGATTTGCAGCAGTTTTTTGTATAAAAAAACTCTGACCAGCAGAGGCTATTCTGCGATCAGAGTAAAAAAATAATGCCCAGAGCCGGAATCGAACCAGCGACACGAGGATTTTCAGTCCTCTGCTCTACCAACTGAGCTATCTGGGCATGTCTCTTTCGAGTACTTTGTTACTTTAACACATTTATGTAGAGAATGCAAGGAAAAAATAAAAAAAGCAGATGTTTTTCTGAAAAATCTGATTTTCAAAAAAACATCTGCAATATTATGGCTACAGATTTATCTGGCAGCAAGATAGATTTTTTCCATATCTTTCATGTTCAGCTGTTTGAACACACCGATGGTACGGGTGTCTTCAAAGCTGCATTTAAACGCCAGATCATGAATCTCCTTTTCTGTAAGATCAAGACCAAGCTCATGAAGGCTGGTAGGCATCTGGATGGAACGGAAATAATCTTCCATGGCTTCTATGCCGGCAAGAGCAGTTTTGTTGAAGTCGGTACTGCAGGGAATGTCAAAGATATTGACTGCAAACTGGGCAAAGCGTTCCGGATTTGCATCATAAACGTAACGTGCCCAGCTTCCCCACAAAGCGGCAAGACCGGCTCCGTGAGCCACATCGTAGGTGCCGCCCAGTTCATGCTCCAGCTGGTGACAGGCCCAGTCACCACCGCCGGTTCCGCAGCCGGTAAGTCCATTGTGGGAAAGACTGCCGGCCCACATGATCTCTGCCCGTGCAGTATAATTATCCGTCTCCTTCATCAGGATCCGGGAGTTATAGATCACGGTCTGCATCAGAGATTCGCTGATACTGTCGGTGATCTCCATGGTTTCGATATTTACAAAGTACCGTTCCATAGTATGCATCAGGATATCCACACAGCCGCTTTCGGTCTGATATTGCGGCAGGGTATAGGTGAGGCGGGGATTTAAAATAGCAAAACGTGGGCGGCACAGATCGTTGCGGGCACTACTCCGTTTCAGCCAGCCCTCTTCATTGGTGAGCACACAGGATCCGCTCATTTCACTTCCGGAAGCTGCGATCGTCAGGATAACGCCTACAGGAAGACAGGCTTTTGGGGTTTCGGTGCGGAGAAAAAAGTTCCATACATCTGTATCCGGATTGGCAATTCCATAGCCGATGGCCTTACAGGAATCAATAACGCTGCCACCGCCAACAGCCAAAAGAAAATCAACCTGTTCTTTGCGGCAAAGCTCAATACCCTCACGTACCTTGGAGAGACGGGGATTGGGAACCACACCGCCAAGAGTGACATAGGAAATTCCAGCTTCATCCAGAGAAGATCGGATCTCATCGATCAGACCGGAGCTTACTGTACTGTGGCTGCCATAATGGATCAGTACTTTGCTGCAGTTCTGCTCTTTTAGAACAGTGCCGATCTTAAGGTGTGTATCTTTTCCGAAAATAACCCGGGTAGGGGTAAAATATTCAAAATTTCTCATAGAGATTAGGCTCCTTTTTATGATTCATGATCTATTGATAAATATAAGGAATCTGTTTCCTTACAGGTTAAGCAGATATTTATGATCCCGCAGGGGTATCATCTTGATTCATTTAATTGGTTTAAAGTCGTTATAATAATAGCATAGAAGAGAAACAGACGCAAATAAAAGCTATTGAAAAAAAGGTGTAATTTTGGGGGAATGTGATATAATGACTTCTGTGAAGGAAAAGTGACCTGATCACAGAAACAGACCAATGCGAAGCGTATATTATAGAACAGATCCAAACGAAGAAGAAAGCAGGTGTCTGAAATGGAGAATATCATTATCATAGGAGCAGGTCCGGCCGGGATCTCGGCAGCACTTTATGCGGCAAGAGGAAATATGGATCCGCTGATCATAAATACAGGGATCGGTTCACTGGAAAAAGCGGAGAAGATCGAGAACTATTACGGACTGGAGCAGCCGCTGTCCGGCAGAGAACTTTTCGAAAGAGGTCTTGCCCAGGCAAGAGCACTTGGAGTACGGATCCTGGATGCCCAGGTTGTGGGAATGGGTGGTTTTGATACTTTTGAGGTGAAAACTACCGCAGGAGATTTTGAGGCACGCAGCGTGATCCTGGCAACCGGAAGCAGGAGAGCTTCTGCCAGGATTCCGGGAGTAAAGGAATTTGAGGGAAAAGGTGTCAGCTACTGCGCAGTATGTGACGCATTTTTTTACAGAGGAAAAGAAGTGGCAGTGCTTGGAAACAGTGATTTTGCTCTTCATGAAGCAGAAGAACTTTCTCATACCGCTTCCCGTGTGACGATCTTTACAGATGGAAAGAAACCGGAATTTTCAAGAGAAAATCCGCTTCCGGTTAACACCATGAAGATCCAGGCAATCGAAGGGGATGAGCGTGTTTCCGGCATCCGCCTGAAAAGTGATGTGTCCATGCAGGAAGCAGGTACCGGAGCAGATTCTTTTGTGCCGGCAGAGGGAGTCTTTGTAGCACTTGGTACAGCCGGAAGCTCGGAGATGGCCCGCCAGATCGGAGCGGAATTGAATGAAAAAGGAAATATCCGGGTCAATGAAGAGATGGAGACTACAGTTCCGGGACTGTATGCAGCAGGTGATTGCACCGGTGGACTTCTCCAGGTGGCAAAAGCTGTTCATGACGGTGCCCAGGCAGGACTTTCCGCCTGTCAGTATGTGCGGAAACTTCTGAAGGCGTAAGCATAAGCATAAGCTGATACTAAAAATAAATACAGAATCAAGGAGGAATTTTATCATGGCAAAAGTTTTTACAACAGACAATTTTGAAACTGAGGTATTAAAGGCAGAAAAGCCGGTACTGGTAGATTTTTGGGCAACCTGGTGCGGACCATGCAGACGTCAGGCTCCGGTCGTGGAAGAGCTTGCAGAAGCCGGATATGAGGTTGGCAAGGTTGACGTAGACAAAGAGCCATCACTGGCACAGCAGTACAAGATCATGAGTATCCCCACACTGCTGGTATTCAAAGAAGGAAAAGAGACCGCACGTTTTGTGGGACTGACATCAAAGACAGAGCTTGAGGCAGCGCTTCAGTAACCAAAACAGAAAACAGAAAAAACAGATACAGCTCTGGGAACCGAAATGGTTTCCGGAGCATTGTTGGTTTACTGAAAATTTTAGATAAGGGTTAATAAAAATATGGATGAGAAAATAATAAAAAAGAATGCAGTGCCTGTGATCGCGGCAATGATCACAGCGCTGGCCTTTTCTTTTACGGGCCTTCCAATGGATGGAAATACTTCTGTAGAAAAAATGAGCGATGTTTATAATGGATTGGGATGCACGAGCTTGCTTGCATGGATCCTGCTTCTTATTTTATACGTGAAAGGATGGGAGGGCTACCGGAAATACAGAAACTGGCAGGCACATGTTTTGGCAGTGATCTTTTCGGCGGGAATGCTTCTTGGAACTTCTTATTTTACAAATGGAAACTGGGATTTTCTGTTTGGCGCAAAGAAACAGATCCTGATCTCAGCCGGATGTTTTATAGGATTTTATATTATCTGTGATATGGGAATCACTTATTTCTGGAGGATTCCTGAGATGGAGTTTTTCCGAAAGGCCTGCGGGCGTATCCCGGCCAGAGAGGAAGAAGTAATGTGGTTCCGCCTTGCAAAGATATCTATGATCATTGGATGGACACCGTTTATCCTGGCATTTCTCCCAGGTTCGATCCCGGCAGATGGATTTCGGCAACTGGATGTATTTTTGGGAGCTATGCCGCTGGACAATCATCATCCATGGGTCCTGACGATGATCATGGGTGGACTGCTGACACTTGGAAAAACTATCTGGTGTTATAATTTTGGAGTATTTTTGATCGTCATTGTGTTTACTTCTGTGGAAATCTGGTGTTACAGTGCGGTAGTCCGCTATCTGTACAGATGGAAGGCTCCAAAATGGATACTTTTTGGTACTGTTCTGTTGTTTGCATTTGTTCCCATATTTGGAAGCTATGCGCAGGCAGTGATCAAAGATGGATTATATACGGCAGTCATTACTTTGTATTTTGCAGTGTATATAGATATTTGTCATTCCTTTTCCAAGAGAAAGGCAGTATATTTATTTCTTCTGGGAATCAGTGTTTGTCTTACCCGAAATAATGGCATTCATCTGGTCCTGCCTTCTTTGATCCTTTTGTTTTTCTTCCTGGTAAAGGGCGCGAGGAAATATGCATTTATTGTGGCTGTCTGTGTTTTTGCCTGTTATCTGGGCGTAGAAAAGGGGGTAGCACCTGCCCTTGGCGTGGCACCTGGATCCCGATGTGAAATGCTTTCGGTACCGTTTCAGCAGACTGCCCGATATCTGAGAGAATATCCGGATGATGTAACCGCAAGTGAGAAGAAAGCGATCAACAGGATCCTGGATTATGATGTTCTTGCCGAGAAGTATAATCCGGAACTGTCGGATCCTGTGAAAATTACATTTAGGTTCAGAGATGATGATAATGATCCTAAATTGGATGGATACATGAAAGATTATTTTAAAGCCTGGTTTGCCATGTTCCGTCGTCATCCGGGAGTATATGTCCAGGCGACATTGAATAACACCTACAGCTATAATGATCCGTTCCATATGGGAAGAGGACAGCAGGGCGTGTACCGGTTCTACATAGATAAACTGTATCAGAAAAAATCCGGGATCGATGTCAGTTTTGTTGGGCCAAAAAAAATCCAGTATATATTCCGGCTTTATGATGAATTATGGATGCGTGCACCTGGGCTGGGACTTATCTTAAGTGCAGGAACGTATACCTGGCTTACTCTGTTGCTGATGGGGTATCTTCTGGTGAAGAAGCAATGGAAAAAACTCCTGATCTTTGCCATACCGGTGCTGAATATACTGATATGTCTTGTGTCTCCTGTAAATGGGATGATCCGTTATATGTGGCCGGTAATGACTATTATGCCGATGCTGTTCTGGTGGATCCTGCAGCCGGCACCTAAAACATCTTCAAATTAAAAAGTATTCATCATTTCATAAAGACGTCTTTTATCCAGAATGCGGATCGATCCCCGTGAGATCTGGATAGAGCCGTCTTTATTCATTTTTTTAAGGCTGCGGCTGACAGCTTCTCTGGCACTTCCGATGGAGCGGGCGATGGCTTCCTGTGTGAGAGCGAGCTCATCGGAACCGGTATCTGCAGCTTCATCCAGAAGAAAGGCTGCGATCCGCTGAGTCAGGGTCATAAAAAATGTCCGTTCGATTCCTGCGATCACATCTGAGAAATGTTCAGTTGTCCGTTTGTAGATGAAATTTTCCAGATAGATATTGTTTTTCATCAGCCGGGAAAAAGGAACTGCCGGAAGCAGAAGCAGATCACAGTCTGTTTCTGCATCGATCTGTACATCAAATGTAATGGCAGAAAGCATGCAGGAGGCGGAAAGAGTGCAGATGTCACTGTCCCTTAAACGGTACAGGGTTGCCTCTTTTCCCTGAGCGGACAGTAGATAAACACGGAGAACTCCCTTCAGAAGAAAAAGAGTTCCCAGGCATTGGCGCTCTTCAGACTGTACGGCAGCACCTGCCGGGTAATGAAGCTCGCGAATGTTATCAAGAAGAAAATTCCGATCTTCTTCCGTCATATGTTCCCAGAAGGGAAACGCCTGAAAATAATTCAGACAGCTGTTTCGATCCATAAAAAGATTACTCCTTTATAAAAATATATAGTACTCATTTTAACGCTGTTTGGATGGAAATACAACAAAAACGGCATTTTTGCGGCAGGAGGGAAATCCCTGTTTTTCTATTTACATCCGGTGGCGGGAACGTTATAATCATAAAGCGAAAAGGATCAACAGAGAAATAATGAAAACTGCCGGGGAAAGAAATTATCCGACAGAAGTTAGGAGAATATAAAATTTGAAAATCTTACTTGCAGCATGCAATGCAAAATATATCCATTCCAATCTTGCGGTATATAACCTGAAATCCTGTTCCGGAGAATACAGCTCCAGGGTTGTGGTCAAAGAGTATACGATCAATCAGATCAGGGATGACATTTTAAAAGATATTTATCTGGAGCAACCGGATGTGGTCTGCTTTTCCTGCTATATCTGGAATATTTCTTTTGTCAGGGAGCTGGTGCCGGATCTTAAGAAAATCCTTCCACAGGTGGAGTTTTGGGCAGGAGGCCCGGAGGTATCCTACGATGCGGTGGAATTTCTGAAAAAGAATCCTGCGTTTTTTGGAGTGATGGTGGGAGAAGGAGAGGAAACCTTCCATGAACTGGCAGGTTATTATATAGAAAGAAAACCGGAAACTTTGAGCGGGATCCGCGGAGTGGCTTTTCGTGATGAAAACAAAGGCAGGGATATTGTACACACGGGCTGGCGGGAATTGATGGATTTAAGTAAAGTTCCGTTTGCATACAGCAATCTTACAGAGTTTAAAAACCGCATTATTTATTATGAGAGCAGCAGGGGATGCCCCTTTTCCTGCAGTTACTGCCTTTCTTCCATAGATAAGAAGCTTCGGTTCCGTGATATTGAGCTTGTAAAAAAGGAATTGCAGTTTTTTATTGATAATAAAGTTCCTCAGGTCAAATTTGTGGATCGTACCTTCAACTGCAAGCATGACCATGCCATGGAGATCTGGAGGTATATTACGGAGAATGATAACGGGATCACCAATTTTCATTTTGAGATTTCAGCAGATCTTCTCCGTTCGGAGGAGCTGGCGCTGATGAAAACCATGCGTCCGGGCCTGATCCAGCTGGAGATTGGTGTACAGTCTACCAATCCTCAGACTATCAAAGCCATTCGGAGAACCATGGATTTTGAAAAGCTGAAAGGGATTGTAGAGCAGATCCACAGCTTTGGAAATATCCACCAGCATCTGGATCTGATCGCAGGACTTCCCTATGAGGGATATGACAGCTTCCATAAGTCCTTCTGTGATGTTTACGCACTGCGTCCGGAACAGTTTCAGCTTGGTTTCCTGAAGGTGCTGAAGGGTTCACACATGATGGAAATGACAGGGGAATATCAGATTCTTTACAAGGATCGGGAACCCTATGAGGTACTTTCCACAGCCTGGATGACCTACGGGGAGATTTTAAGGCTGAAAATGGTGGAAAGTATGGTGGAAGTGTATTATAATAGTGGGCAGTTCAAAAATACCCTTGTATTTCTGGAGAAGTATTTTGACGATCCTTTCCGGATGTATGAGGCACTTGGCAGATTTTATGAGAAAAAAGGATACTCGGAGATCTCTCATTCCAGGATGAGGCGCTATGAGATCCTTATGGAGTTTGCCGGAGAACAGAAAGAGATCCCGTCGGAAGCACTTTCCGATGTAATGCTCCTGGATCTTTATCTTCGAGAGAATTTAAAGAGCAGGCCATCCTTTGCTTCAGACCAGAAGCCGTATGAGCGGCTGATCTGGGATTACCGGAAAGCGAAAAAAATCCCGAAAACCGCCCATATCGAGGTGTTCCGGGATGGAAAGAAGCTTCTTTTTGATTATACAGACAGGGATCCTTTGACCAACAATGCGCAATTAACGGATATTACAGATGAGGTGAATGATAATTATGGGAATGTTTGATCCGAAAAAAAGAAAAGTGATCACAGCGATCATCGCAGTTATTCTGGTACTGGCAATGGTAGTTCCGACAGTGCTTTCGCTTATCCTTTATTAAGGCGGCAGTTATGAAACTTGGAAAAAAAGCACTGGAGGCGCTTCAGGCAGAGATAGACGGACGGCTTATGCCGGGAGACGAGCTGATCGTGGCAGGCCCTGTGGCAGCAGAAGGAACTGCATGGATCACAAAGAATTATTATGACAGGCTGCGGGAGTTTTTTGCAGAACGGTTTCTCGAGGATGCTGTAAAGCTTCCTGAGGTTTACGGAACAGGAACAGAGAATGATAAAATTTGGAAAATGGCGGAAGAATCCGGAGCCAGTGCCCGATATCGGATGGGAGAAGGCGGCTTTCTTGCTGCCCTCTGGAAAATGGCGGAGGCATCCGGAGTAGGTCTTAGTGCAGATCTTCGAAGTGTGCCCATCCGACAGGAAACCATAGAGATCTGTGAGATCTTTGATGTGAATCCGTACAAGCTGCTTTCCGGCGGAAGTATTCTTATGGGAATCCATGGCGGTGATGCGTTTGTGCAGCAGTTGCGGCGAGAGGGGATCATGGCAGCAGTGATCGGGCAGACCGATTCCGGAAATAACAGGCTTCTTTACAGCGGCGGAAATGCCAGATATCTGGAACGCCCGGCAGAAGATGAGACCAAAAAGCTTGGCTTTTTGATCTCATGAGCAAGCAGCGAAGCGGATTGCGAATGCATATTTTGTATATTTAATGCTATGTAGAAAAGAGGAAAAATAAATGGGAGTTTTGAATATTGTGCTCCATGAGCCGGAAATTCCGGCAAATACAGGAAATATCGGCAGAACCTGTGTGGCAACAGGAACCAGGCTGCATCTGATCGAACCGCTTGGTTTTCGCCTGAATGAAAAGGCCATCAAGCGTGCAGGTATGGATTATTGGGAACATCTGGATGTGACCAGATATCTGGACTATGAGGATTTTCTCAAAAAGAATCCGGGAGCAAAGATTTATTACGCAACCACCAAGGCACCTCAGACTTATACAGATGTGCAGTATGAGGATGACTGTTTCATTATGTTTGGCAAGGAGAGTGCGGGAATCCCGGAGGATATCCTGGTAAACAATCAGGAAACCTGCGTGCGGATCCCGATGATCGGAGATATCCGTTCCCTGAATTTAAGCAATTCAGTTGCCATTGTGCTTTATGAGGCGCTGCGACAGCATAATTTTACGCATATGAATCTGGAAGGCCATCTGAGAAATTACGATTGGAAATAAGCCTGCAAAGAGTAAATAAAAACCTCTGATCTGGAAATACTGTAGGAGATATTGAGAGATATTTCTTTTACAGCCTTCCGGATCAGAGGTTTTTGATGTTTTATTTTGCTTTTTCCAGTGTAAAGATAAATTCTGTTCCAACACCTACGGTGCTGATCACATTGATATTCTGCTTATGAGCGTTGATGATCTCTTTTACAATGGCAAGGCCAAGCCCGGTACCCTTGCGGTCTTTTCCACGGGAGACATCGATCTTATAGAAACGATCCCAGATTCTGGAAAGACTTTCCTTTGGAATTCCGCTTCCATGGTCTTTGACTGAGACAAAAACCTTTCCATGATTGACTGTGGTTTCCAGTGTGATAGAAGAATTGTCGCTGCTGAATTTTACCGCATTGTCCAATAAATTGTATAGTACCTGCTGGATCTGTTCCATATCTGCACGGACAAAAAGCTCTTTTCCCGCAAGGAGGAGCTCCAGACGGATGTTTCGTTCCGAACAGGTTCCCTCAAAGGTGGCGGCTGTGGTACGGATCGTTTCATTGATATCAAAACGCCGCATATGCATCATACGCTTTTTGACATCCAGTTCGTTTAAGGTAAGGAGACTTCGGGTAAGCTTTTCCAGACGGGTGGATTCAAAAGCAATGACTTTCAGATAACGTTCCTGCATTTCCGGTGGGATGGTACCGTCCAGCATGGCTTCCACATAGCCTTTGATGGAGGTCAGAGGCGAGCGGAAATCATGGGACACATTGGAAATGAATTGTCGTTGATACTCTCCGTTTTTGTTCAGCTTGTCTGCCATGTAATTCAGGGAGTGGGAAAGATATCCCATCTCATCTTCAGAATCTACGGGGATCGTGTAGGTAAGATTTCCGTTGGCAAATTCCAGGGCACCCTTTAAGATTTCTTTCAGAGGTTTGTGGACCCTGTAAAAATAGATCAGAAGAAAACTGAAAAACAGTGCATAGATCACAATAAAGATCAGGATCATAACCTCTACGATATTGCTGCGGCTTTCGTAGAGGTTTTTCATAGGGTAGTGGATCACCAGATAACCAGTCACCAGATCCGTATCTTTTATGGGAACGACTGTGCTTAGCTGTGTGGTTTTTAATGTCCCGTAAAACGTACCGGAGGAATAGCAGGTATCTTCGTAATCTTCCGGTCGGAAGTTCCTGACGGTGATATCACCGGAATCAGAGGACTGCTGGTTTGTGTTTATCAGAACGTTCCCATCTGTATCCATAACCCAGAAATCTGCATTTTGAAAGGCTGCTGCAGAGGAAAGAGCCAGGGTGAGGGATTCGTTTTTGGGGCTTTTTACAGCCTGACGAAGTTCATTTTTGGAAACCAGCTGGCTGGCAGTGCGGTAAAGGGACTCTCCGGTAGAGCGCTCCAGCCTTTTTTCTACCAGGTAGGAGCCACCGGAGGAAAGCAGCAGAAAGCAGATTCCGCCCAGCATAAAGTACAGGATCAGCAGTTTAGTATAAAGATGCTGTTTCATGAATCCTTTACCTCAAATTTGTAACCGATTCCCCAGACTGTGGAAAGAGCCCAGTTTGGGTTATCCTTGATCTTCTCACGTAGACGTTTGATGTGAACGTCTACGGTTCTGGTATCGCCAATGTATTCATAGCCCCAGATGTGATCCAGAAGCTGTTCTCTTGTGAAAACCTGATTGGGAGAAGCTGCCAGGAAATAGAGAAGCTCCAGCTCCTTTGGCGGCATATCGATCTGGTGTCCCATATAAGTTACAGAATAGTTGGTCAGGTTGATCACCAGATCCGGATAGGAAACACATTTTTCCTTTGGCGCGGCAGACGGAGATTTTACATGAAATCTGCGCAGTACCGCACGGACACGTGCCACCAGCTCTTTGGAGTCAAAAGGCTTGATGATGTAATCATCTGCTCCAAGTTCCAGTCCCAGGACTTTGTCAAAGGTTTCTCCCTTGGCGGAAAGCATAATGATCGGTACATCGGAGGTGTGACGGATCTCGCGGCATACCTGGTATCCGTCAATGCCCGGAAGCATGAGATCCAGAAGGATCAGATCCGGGTGAAAAATATGGAACTGCTTCAGGGCTTCCTCGCCGTCATTTACGATCTTAGTCTCAAAGCATTCTTTTGTGAGATAGAGAGCAACCAGCTCTGCAATGTTGTTGTCATCGTCAACAATGAGGATTTTCTGTTTTGTAGCCATGGCTTCAGCTCCTTTTTATTTCTTGAATTCTACAATGGTCACGCCGGCATCGCCTTCTCCGAATTCGCCGAGACGGAAGGAAGCTACGTGCTTTTGGCGCTTCAGGTAATTGTGGACACCTTTGCGGAGGGCACCGGTACCTTTTCCGTGAACGATACGGACGGATTTCATGTGTGCGATATAGGCGTCATCCAGATATTTATCCAGCTCTGCAACTGCCTCATCTACGGTTTTTCCCAGAAGATTGATCTCTGTGGAAATGCTGGCTGCCTTGGACATACGGATCTTTCCGGCGCCGGTACGCTGCATGGACGGAGTGGTGATCACCGGCTCGTCCACAAGCTCCAGATCGGAGATATGAACCTTGGAACGGATGATACCCATCTGCACAAAGAGATATCCTTTGGAATCCGGATGACTGGAAACTGTTCCTTTCAGATTCAGGCTGAGCACCTTTACGGTATCGCCAAGAGAAAGATCGGATGGCTTCAGCTGTTTCTTTGGCTTTTGCTTCTGCTGTCTGGAAGACATTCCATTTTCGGCTTTTGACATACGTTTTTTTAGGTTCTGGCGCTCTTTTTCTACGGAAGCGGTATCTACGTGATCCTTCTGGAATTTATGGAAAAGCTTCATGGTCTGATCTGCGTATTCCTTGGTATCGCGGAGAATCGCATGTGCCTGTTCATTGGCTTCTCTGAGAATCCGCTCTTTACGTTCATCCAGCTTTTCTTCTTTTTCCTGAAGAGATTTTTTCAGATCTTCTACCTGTTCTTTGTAACGGGCAATTTCAGCACGCTCGTTTTCGATGGTAACACGGCTCTGCTCCAGGGATGTCAGAACATCTTCAAAAGATTCATCCTGCTCGCTGATCTGTTCCTTTGCTTTGTCGATGATGAAATCCGGAAGCCCCAGCTTGGAAGAAATGGCAAATGCGTTACTTTTTCCCGGAACACCGATCAGAAGGCGGTAGGTCGGACGTAAGGTTTCCACATCGAATTCACAGCAGGCATTTTCCACACCTGGAGTGGAGAGGGCATAGATCTTCAGTTCGCTGTAATGGGTGGTTGCCATGGTACGGATACCCTGCTCGTGAAGATGTGACAGGATCGCAATGGCAAGAGCGGCACCCTCTGTAGGGTCCGTACCTGCACCAAGCTCATCGAAGAGGACCAGGGAATCCTGATCTGCGGATTTCAGGAAGGAAACCACGTTTGTCATATGAGAGGAGAAGGTACTTAAGGACTGTTCAATGCTCTGCTCATCTCCGATATCAGCATAAACCTCGCGGAAAAGTGCAAGTTCGGAACGATCGAGCGCCGGGATATGGAGACCCGACTGTCCCATCATGGTAAGAAGACCTACGGTTTTCAGAGAAACAGTTTTACCACCGGTGTTTGGTCCGGTGACAACCAGGAGGTCAAAATCATCCCCGAGACGGATGTCAATAGGAACGGCTTTTTTCTTATCGATCAGTGGATGACGGGCCTGGCGAAGCCGGATCCGGCCTTCTGTGTTGAAAACAGGTTCACTGGCGTTCATGTCCATGGCAAGTGCGGCACGGGCAAAAATAAAGTCCAGCTGTACCATGATGGAAAGATCTGCGTGAATAGCCTCCAGCTCAGCAGCTACCTGCTGGCTTAAGGATGCAAGGATCACTTCGATCTCTTTCTGCTCTTTCAGCTCCAGCTCGCGGATGTCGTTGTTCAGCTTGACAACAGCCATAGGCTCAATGAAAAGAGTGGAACCTGTGGCAGACTGGTCGTGAATCATACCGGGAACCTGGCCTTTATATTCAGCCTTTACCGGGATACAGTAGCGGCCGTCGCGCATGGTGATAACGGAATCCTGAAGATAATTCCTGGCACTCCCTGCAACCAGAGAAGAAAGCTGGGTGTGTATCCGGTCATTGGTTGCCTTGATGCTGCGGCGGATCTGGCGAAGCGTGCTGCTGGCATCGTCACTGATCTCATCCTCGGAAAGGATACAGCGGCGGATCTCTGTGCTGAGTGGTGTCAGAGGTTCCAGTGCCGCAAACATTCCGTCAAGGGAATCGGTCATTCCGTCATCACGGTCACTTCTGGAATAGGCCTTTACACGACCGGTATTCTCAAGAAGACTGCAGACAGAAAGCAGCTCCGGTGCATTCAGGGCGCTGCCAACAGTAAGACGTTTTAATGTGCCACGGATGTCCTTGACACTGCCGAAGGAAATGCCGCCTTTTTTGAACAGGCGTGCAAGGGCATCGTGTGTCTGCAGCTGCATGGACCGGATCTCTTCAATGTCTGTGGAAGGGGTAAGCTTCCGACAGAGATCCTTTCCCATGGGGGAGGAGGCCTTGTCTGTGAGCAGATCTATGATTTTATAGTATTCAAGTGCTTTGTATGCTTTTTTGTTCATTGTTGCTATAGTTACTCCTTTTTGTTACTTCTGTTGATTCTGTGTTTTTCTGCGTAACACAGGATATGCAAAAAAACACTTCGTTTCCTATTTTACATGATTTCCATAGCAAAGGAAAGTAAAATGTGTTATGATACTGAATAAAGCCCGGAAGTAAGTGGAAACTGTGCAGAAATGCCAGAAAGCCTGGACCGGGATGCGGCCAAAGATCATAAAGAAAGTCTGGCTATGAATGCAAAGTGTGAAGCGGATGTGTTCGTGAGTATGTCTGCTTTGAAAGTAAAAGAACAGAAAGGCAAGAATTTTATGCGTTTTTTAAATGAATTACATGAGGGAGATAGAGTAAACGGGATTTATCTCTGCAAACAGAAACAGGCAGCTACAACGAAAAATGGCAAGCCCTATGAGAATCTGATCCTTCAGGATAAAACAGGGGTGATCGATGGTAAGATATGGGATCCCAATTCTCTGGGAATTGATGAGTTTGATACTCTTGATTACATTGAGATCATGGGAGATGTGACAAGCTTTGCAGGCGCCATGCAGCTGAATATCAAGAGAGCACGCAAGGCAGGAGAAGGGGAGTATGATCCGGCAGATTATCTTCCTACCAGTGAGAACAGTGTGGATGATATGCAGAGCCAGCTGCGAGAGCTTATCAACAGTGTGAAGAATCCCTATCTTTCCCAGCTTCTGAAGAAGCTCTTTGTGGAAGATCAGGAATTTATGAAGATATTTGAGGGACATTCTGCAGCGAAGACCGTACATCACGGCTTTATCGGCGGACTGATGGAGCACACTCTTGGAGTGACCCGTCTCTGCGATTATATGGCGAATGCATATCCGCTATTGAACCGAGATCTTCTGATCACAACCGCACTTCTTCATGATGTGGGCAAAACTAAGGAGCTTTCTGCTTTTCCGATGAATGATTATACAGATGAGGGACAGCTTCTTGGACATATTGTGATTGGGGCACAGATGGTACATGATCTTGCAAAAGAGATCCCGGATTTTCCGGAGAAGCTTGAGAATCAGGTGATCCACTGTATTCTTGCACATCATGGTGAGCTGGAGTACGGTTCTCCCAAGAAGCCGGCACTTGCAGAGGCAGTTGCCCTGAATCTGGCAGACAATACAGATGCAAGGATGGAGACACTGACAGAAATTTTCCACGCAGACAAAGGCAAAAAAGAATGGCTTGGTTTCAACCGGCTTTTTGAGTCCAATTTAAGAAGAACAGGAGATATTTAATACATGGAATTCCGTAAAAACGATATACTCACTTTAGATATAGAGGATTGCGGAGTTGACGGTGAAGGTATCGGGAAAGCCGATGGCTTCACCGTTTTTGTGAAAGACGCCGTGATCGGAGACCGGATCAAAGCCAAGATCATCAAGGCAAAAAAGAACTATGGCTATGGCCGCCTGATGGAGGTGATCACACCGTCTCCATACCGTGTGAAACCTGCCTGCTCTATTGCCCGCCAGTGCGGAGGATGCCAGCTTCAGGCATTATCCTACGAGCAGCAGCTGAAATTTAAAGAGAAAAAGGTTCGTGGACATCTGGAAAGAATCGGAGGTTTTCAGAATCTTGATATGGAACCGATCATGGGGATGGAAGACCCCTATCATTATCGAAACAAGGCACAGTTTCCGGTAGGAAAAAATAAAGACGGAAAGATCATCACAGGCTTTTATGCAGGAAGAACCCACTCCATCATTGATAACCGGGAATGTATTCTGGGAGTGAAACAGAATAAAGAGGTTTTGGACCGTGTGATCGGACACATGGAAAAATATCATGTACAGCCCTACGATGAGGCCACGGGAAAAGGTCTTGTACGTCATATTATGATTCGTTATGGCTTCCATACAGATGAGATGATGGTCTGTCTGATCTTAAACGGAGATAAGATCCCTGCGGAAAAGGCTCTTGTGGAATCACTCTGTGAAATTCCGGAAATGACCAGCATTACCATCAATGTTAATAAAAAACGGAACAATGTGATCCTGGGTGATCAGCTTCGCCTCCTTTGGGGACAGTCCTATATAACGGACAGCATCGGAGATATTTCCTATCAGATATCTCCCCTGTCCTTTTTCCAGGTCAATCCCATCCAGACTGAAAAACTGTATGGAAAGGCTCTGGAGTACGCCGGCCTTACGGGAAATGAAACTGTCTGGGATCTGTACTGCGGAATCGGAACTATCTCCCTGTTCCTGGCCCAGAAAGCAAAATTCGTCCGCGGCGTGGAGATCGTACCACAGGCCATTGACAATGCAAGAGAGAATGCGAAGCTCAATGGCATTGAGAATGTAGAGTTTTTTGTCGGAAAAGCAGAGGAAGTGCTGCCGAGAGAGTATGAGAAGAATGGCGTTTATGCAGACGTTATCGTGGTAGACCCGCCACGGAAGGGCTGTGATGAGGTACTTCTGAATACGATCCTTAAAATGAAGCCGGAGAGGGTTGTGTATGTGAGCTGTGACAGTGCGACACTGGCGAGGGATCTGAAGGTGCTATGTGCGGAGGATTATGAACTGGTGCGGGTTTCTACTACTGATATGTTTCCGCAGGGAGTCCATGTGGAGACGGTAGTACTGCTTTCCCACAAAAAGCCAGACGGACATATCAACGTAAAAGTTGAGTTTGGTGAGGGTGAGGGAAAAGTTCCGCTTGATAATATCGCAAAAAGAGCCGAAACATACAAGCCCAAAGAGCGAGTGACCTACAAAATGATAAAGGAGTACATAGAAGCTAAATACGGCTTCAAAGTACATACCGCATATATTGCAGAGGTAAAGAGAGATTTAGGCTTGCCGATGTACGATGCTCCTAATGCGGTAGAGGAATTGAAACAGCCGAGGAAGCATCCGACTCCAGAGAAGGTTGAAGCAATAAGGGATGCATTGAAACATTTTGAGGTGATTTAATGACAAAGCCGCTTGCTTATTGAATGGGTAAGCGGCTGCTTTATTATAATTAGTGTAATATAATAAAGCTTGTTCGAGAGTAAAGGGAGAGGATACGTATGAGAAGAACGTTATTCAGGTACAGGTCATTTAATACGGAAAAACTGAATGATTATAGCTATATTCATCAGAGGATAATTAACATTGAAAAATGGAAGTTTGAAGCTTTTGAAGGATTAGTATATCCATCATCACCACTTTATTTCAACGACCCCTATGATTGTGAATTTTGCTTTCAGTCAGATGCATTGGAAGGTGTACTTGATAGAGAAACATATATACATCTTTTGGAAAGAAGATTTTCACTTAAACAGGAAGAAAAAAATAGAATTCTTTATTCTGACAATATTGAAAGGGCGATGCAAATAGTTTTGCAGGCTCATGGAGGAAGGCTTTCTGACTCTTGGATGAATATTTTGCAAAATGGATTAAATGATTGTATGAGTACAATCAAGGATGCTGTAAGAGTTGTCTGTTTATCTGAGGTGTATGACTCTATGCTTATGTGGAGCCATTATGCTCAGAATCATACTGGATTTTGTATAGAGTATGATTTTAAAGAAAGTGATATGCTTTATAAACATTTATACCCAGTAATATATACAAAGGATAGATATGCTGTTTCTAAAGCAGATATGTTAAGTGAAAATACAGAATGGATTTATAAGACGACTTGTCGTAAATCCGATGTTTGGTCGTACGAGAAAGAATGGCGAATTGTGACGGCTAATTTCAATAAAGTAATGCCAGAAAAATTGAAATGTCCAAATGGAAAATATGTCTTGGATTTGAAAGAAAATATAAAAGCGTTTTATTTAGGAGCGAAAATCTCTGAGAATTTTAAAGAAGAGATAATTCAATTTGGAAAAAAGAATAGTATTGATATTTATCAGATGGTTTTATCACCCAGTACATATGAGCTAAATGCAAAGAAAATCATATGATTAATTATGGAATAATGGTATAATTTTCTTATTATACAAACAAGATGGATGGTGAAAGAACATATATGAAATTTGAAAAAGTAGTTATTAAAAATTTTAGAAATTTTGATAATGTTGAACTTGACTTATCAAATAAAAACATATTTTTTGGTCTAAATGATGTGGGGAAAACAAATTTCTTGTACGCTCTACGATATGTATTTGATAAAGATATTCGTAAACAAAACCTTTTAGATTCGGATTTTCATAATAAGCAGCTTGATAAACCAATTGAGATTGTTGTTACTATAGATATTAGTGATGTTGCTGACAGCGATTGTCAAAAACTCCGTGCACAGCTAAAAGGTGCATTGCTAAGTGAGCATAATAAGGTATATATAAAGCTTTTTGCAGAATATAGCAAAACAGAAATGCTCGCTCTACCGATATTATCGTGGGGTGGCGATATTAATCATCTTTACGAAATGAAGCAAAGAGGATATCTATATGAAATAGACTATGTATTTAATGTCATTTATATTGACTCTTATGTTGATTTGTATTCCCTATTTAAAAAGAATGTGAGCCAGCTTGTCAGAAATGAAAAGGACGAAGATAAAGATATTCTGGCAAAAATTCAAAATACAGTTGATGATTTGAATGGTCATATTGCTTCTCTGTCTGGAATTAAAGAATTTGAGGATAAACTTACGCCAGAATATCAAAAATTCCATGATGAAGGGATATCTGTTTCAATAAAATCCGAAATCGCAGTAAAGGGATTGTACTCAAATATTATCCCATATATTAAACAAGATAATGATGATAATTTATATCCTACTGCTGGGGAAGGTAGGAAAAAGTTATTGGCATATTCAATATACGACATACTGTCAGATGAAAATGCGGAAAAGAAAATCAATTTGTTTTTAATTGAGGAGCCTGAAAACCATCTTCATAAGTCTATGCAGATTGCATTATCACAAATACTTTTTACCGATAGCAAATACACATACTTGTTTGTAACAACTCATTCGCCTTTTGTTCTTTATGAAATGGATAATGTAAATTTAGTTCGAATATATAGTGAGCGAAAAATCAATAGTATTAGCACATTTTATAAAGTGCCTGATGCTTATGAGAAAAACAGGAAAATGTTAAACCGTTGTTTGTCAGAAGCAATCTTTGCTAACAAAGTACTTTTGGTTGAAGGACCATCTGAATATATGCTATTTAGCAAAGTCCTTTCAGTAGTGCATCCTTTTTATGAAGTAGATGGAATATATATTTTACCAGTTGATGGTGTGGGATTTGAAACATATTTTTCTATCCTGGATGAACTTGAAATTTTTAATGTGGTAAAAACTGACAATGATTTGAGAGCGGTAACAGGAAAAGGTACATATAGCGTTTTAGGCTTTTCACGCTGTAATAATTATATTGGGGAAAAGCGTCTGCCTACTAAACAAATTCAAGAGAATTCTGTTTCTGCCAAGAGGAGTTTATATAATTCAAATATAAATACTTTGGATAAAATACGAAGTGACTTTCATATTTTCTTATCAAAAGTGGATTTAGAAAATGATTTAGACGAGTTTTTGCATGATAGATTATCAGCTTTATTGGATAATGATAATCCTGTTAAATATTTACAAGATGCAAAGCACTATCATATGGTGGAGTTGATTGAGAAACTTTCGGATACAGATTGCAGAACAATCTATAATCATTACAACTTTGCATGTTTGAAGGAGGTTGCCGAATGAAACTATCTCCAATTCAAGAGAAAATAGTAGAAACTCCCGGTAACTTAATAGTAAGGGCAAGTGCAGGAACAGGAAAAACCCATACAATGGTTAATAAAATTGCTAAGGAAATTGATGATAATCATACACATAAAGTTATTGCTGCAATTACTTTTACAATAAAAGCAGCACAAGAAATAAAGGATAGATTGTCTGTCGATGTAGTTCAACACTTCATTGGAACAAATAACAGTTTCGTTATTGAGGAAGTTATAAAGCCTTTTATGAAGGATGTCTATGGTGCTGATTTCGATTTGGACATGAGTACGGACTATTCAGCTAAAGTTGATACTTTTCAAGAAGCTATTGAAAAAATAAGGAATGAAGGTATCCTCTGCTCATATCGAGATAATAAAAGGAACTTTATTTTTGATTTGGCTCAAGAAATTGTAGAAAATTCTTCGGCTTGTAGGCTTTATCTTCAAGCAAAATATTTTAAAATATATATCGATGAATATCAAGATTGCGACAAATCAATGCATAAATTCTTTATGTATTTATGTGATGAATTGAATATCGAAACCTTTGTTGTGGGAGATGAAAAACAATCGATTTATATATGGAGGGGTGCTTATCCAGAGGCTTTTAAAAGCATCTGGAACAAACCCAATTTTAAAAAGATATTTATGGGAGATAATTTTCGCTCTTGTCAACAAATACAGAATTATTCTAATCTATTATGTGATGAGACAAGAAGTCTTTACAATCCTACGGAAAATATAGATAATATTGTGTGGCTTTCTCCTACAAAGGCAAATTGGGCAACAGAAGTATTGTCTAATATTGTTCCCGATAAAAAGTCAGCATTATTGCGGTTTTCTAATGATAACGCACGAATAGGAGCAAGCGAATTAACAACAAACGGTTTAGAGTATGTTTATATCCCACAGACTCCTATTGCTGATATTACAACAGATACAGCGTGGCTTTATACAGCAATTGCTAAATACCTTATAATTGAAAAGTATTCTGCATATGATGTAATTTCAGAAATACCTGTTGAAGGAAATGAAAGTCGCAAAACAGTATCCACCGTAAAAAGATTACTCAAAAGAATTGAAGAGACTATAGATGATGAGCAGTCTTTCGGCTCGTGTGTCACAGCATTGGCTGAATATCTTGGATATGATACTCGCCCTGATCACATAAACAAATTATTCAAAACAATTTCTGATACCAGTTTTCATGTGGCATTTGAAGCGGATAAATACAAACACATCGCAATTACATTTCACTCTTCAAAGGGATTGGAGTTTGAACAGGTAATTGTATTTGCAGAGGATTATCGATTGTCTGATATGTCGAGTATATACAACCATTATGTAGCGGTTACACGTGCAAAAAGCAAATTGATTATCGTTAAGTTAAACAATTACAATGCGAATTGTTTTCAGAATAATTTACAAAAGATATTTTCTGAAAGCGGTCATAATATAGAAGATGTCGTTTTATTTTGAACAGAATAGATTATTTATAAACCAATAATACAGGCAGCTATTACGAATAGGTAGGAGTTCTCTTTCCTTTGAATTGCCGCTTAGTTTCGAGCAGGCAGCAGCCTATCGAAAGGTTAACGGACAGTATGTAAGAAAAAATCAGTGGAGAGATACCAATGTAAGAGTATTTATAGACCTTGATTAGCAGTTAATACGATAAGCGTATCATTAGAAATAGTGGTACGCTTATTTTTTGCCCATTTTTGCAGATCTGTGCTTTCACCCGCTTTCAAATATAATGAAGCTAAAGAAATGGAGGTGTGCTTATGAGAGAGAAATTTAATCATATGTATTTGGATAGCCACGAAAGAAAACTTTTGATACATAGCCTTGTAGAGTTAAAAAATCAGCTTATTCAGTAAGGCAGATATACGGATTGTGTTGACGAGCTTATTTTTAAGGTCATAAATGCACCGTCCAAGAGAATGAAAATTGAATATGTCTAAGGCAAATTACGAAGCCGCTTATTCTTATTAATTTTAAGAATAGGCGGCTTTTTTGCGTTTTCTGGTACTGTTTACATAGCCACCTTGACAAAGTGGCTAAATCTATGCGAAAGGAGGACGCATCTATGTCAAATTGCAAAGTGATTGCTCTGACTAACCAGAAAGGCGGTGTCGGAAAAACAACCACAGCGGTCAAGCTGGGTGTAAGTCTGGTGCAGCAGGGTAAAAAAGTCCTGCTGATTGATGCCGATGCACAGGCAAATCTCACGATGGCTCTGGGTTATAACAGACCAGACGATATTCCCATAACGCTCTCTACTGTGATGCAGAACATCATAGACGATAAAACGCTTGATGTTTCACAGGGTATTATCCACCACAGCGAGGGCGTTGATCTGCTTCCGTCAAACATTGAGCTGTCGGGCTTTGAGGTAAGGCTAATCAATGCAATGAGCCGTGAGCGTGTGCTGAAAAACTATGTCAATGAGGTTAAAAAGAATTACGACTATGTGCTTATTGACTGTATGCCGAGCTTAGGTATGATAACCATCAATGCTCTGGCGGCGGCTGACAGCGTGATTATCCCGACACAGCCCCACTATCTCTCGGCTAAAGGTCTGGAGCTTTTGCTTCGCTCCGTATCAATGGTCAAGCGGCAAATCAACCCAAAGCTGCGGATAGACGGTATCTTAATGACTATGGTAATGCCCCGTACCAATATTACTAAGGAAATTACGGCAACGGTCAAAAGTGCATACGGTCAGAAAATCAAGGTATTTGATACCGAGATACCTCATTCTATCCGTGCGGTGGAAGCTACCGCAGAGGGCAAAAGTATTTTTGCCTACGACAAAAGCGGCAAGGTTGCCGCAGCCTACGAGCAGTTCGGAAAGGAGGTGGCAGAGATTGGCGAGAAGCAGAGAAACCAAAATCGAGCTGACCGCATACGATGACCTTTTCCAAACGGACGAAAGTCGTGCGGAAGCAAAGCTCTCTAAGATAAGGGATATTCCCATATCGGAGATACCTGTTTTATGAGCAGGCATATGAAGCACTGGCAAAGAAGCATGATGCGGCAAAGGCTCTGACAAGGGAGTTTGCAACTGGGCTGAATAGCAGGGAATTTCAGAATTATTTCGGAGAGTTCTGTACGATCACATATGAAGAGGAGAAGTATGACTTTACACTGGAGGAAATCAGTGTATATTTTCAGGAAGTGATTGAGGCAAATGAACTTGATACTACACCGGAGGCATTTTTTGAGGATGTGACAGGGAAGTTATGTCTGATCTATAAGGACGGTGGAAAGTATTATTTTGTGCATAGGTCTTTTCAGGAGTATTTTATGGCGTATTTCTTTTCGAGACAGCTGGAGCAGAGGTTTGGGGCGGTGCTGGATATTCTGACGGTCAGGGATACAATGGATCATGACAGTGTGGTTCTTCCGATGCTTTATGACATGGAGCCAGAGAAAACAGAACTCTGTATTTTTATTCCGTTTCTTGAAAAGGTGTTCAAGGGAAAAGATGAGGAAAGCGAATACAGAGATTTTCTGCAATATTTTTATCCTTTCATTTATTATGAGCAGGGCGATGTAGATGAGTTTTTTGAGCAGACATCGGATTCCTCAATCTATCAGTATATTGCAGACAGATACAGCGATGTTAAGCGGATCATTGATGGGAATGATCTTCCTGTGCTGGATGACTTTGTTGAAAAAGAATATGTGTATTATGATGAATACTGGTATAATGGAAACGAAGGAAATGCGGTACTGCTTATGCGGCGGGAAAACCTTCCGTATGAATATGAAGTAGCTTATGAAGAATGTAATGAGAGGGAAGTAGAGATAGTAGGACGTTCTTATGCAATCTGTGTGGAGGAAGCTTACAGGAGACAAGACTGTGCCTATGTTGTGGAAATGTTGGAGGATGAAGATTTTCCATTGAAGCAGGAATACCGTGACATGAAGAAACTGTATCTGGGATTAAAAGCAAAGTATGCAAAGAAGACTGGAAAAGCAAGTTTCAGATCTAGGTTTCATTAGAAATAATAATCAGAAAAGAGAAAAAGATGGACAAGTGGAAAGATATTTCTTCAGAATTTGATGCAGTTAAAGATACAAAAACACAAGGGTGGCAAAAGCAGAAAAAATTTAGTGAAATATTCTCGAATGCATATCATCTGGATCCATTGATTGCAAGTAAGATGTGGCAGTATGTCATTGATACTCATGAGAATGACAGAGAAGATAGTAAACGATATTATGTTGCGGGTGTTTTTAATGAGTTAGTAAACAAAAGTAAAACCCTGACGGAAGGGGAAGCCGTAAATTTATTGATGCTGAATCCGAAACGTTTGGACATGTTATTGCATTTTGGATATAAGGGAGATTTTCATCAGAATACTTTATTAAATATAGTAATTAAAGAGTTTATAAAAAAAGGAAAAATAAATGAAGCAGTTTCCATTGTAGAGTTTAGAAAAGAAATTTGGATAAAATATGGTGTTGAATATTTGTATGCAAATTTTATAAAATGCAATCCAAAATATAAAAAGAATACTTTGAGATTTTGGAGAAGACTGCAAAAAATTTCCAATAAAACAGTAGCAGTGTATGCTGAAAATACATTAAAACTTTTAATAGAAGCAGATTCTTCGCAAAGAGCTTGTGACATTATTTCAATAAAGCTGGACAGCAAAAAGATAGCGTCATATGTTGAAAATATCATGTCTGAAATATTAGAGGCGGGCAATACTGTGATGAAAAATATTGACAACTTTATGGATGAAGAAGGAAATGTTAATGTTGAAGAAGTAAGAAGTGCAATACAAGAAGAACGTAGAAAATTAAAGAAGAGGTAAGATCAGGGAGTGCATGCATTTGTATGTACTCCCTGACATTATCTAATCTTTTTTATAGAATGGCGTTTCATATCCGTCACCGCGGATCAGGATGTCGGGCATCCAGGCGGGGGTGCGGCTCATGATGGAGCAGATGCTTTCCACAGAGGCATCCTGGTGGCATTCTATGATGAGTTCGTCATGGACATGCCTGAATTGGGCACGTACGGATCTGTGGGGGATATACCTAGTAATAGGTGTTTCTACCCGACAATTTAGGACTCGTCAGAGGATGGTGATCCTGGTAGACATGAGAGGTTAGTTACTGTAGGTGGATTTGGGAAACAGGAAGGCATTCATAAGAAGAAACAAAGACGTTTTATTTCTTGTACCTAAAATCATCAGAAATGGACTCCATGAAGTCATTTCATATCCAGAAAACTCTATTTTGGAGATATATGTAACTTATTAACTGTTCAGCAAAGTCAGTAAAATCAAGGATTTTTGTTGAACATGCACTAAAAAGAATAGAGAGGAATAAATTATACAATTTTTAATTGTCATCATAGTAGAATTAAGTTCTGCGATAGCAAAGTTTTAATACATAGATATGCAAATCATTCATTTTGGGACTTCAATGAAGGTTGTGCGCTCATGTCAAATGAAATAGTAAGTCATTATCGGATAAAGATATTCAGTTGATGACATTGAGCTTGAACTCTTCCTGATACAAGCAGGTCCTCACCCACTGCTTATTGCTTTTCGCAACCTCCACAGGGGAGTTACTTGATTCGGTTAAAATATATGTAAATTTTCCACCAAAATATTATTGACGTAAGAAAAACCACATGGTATTTTATTTTTGGAAAAAATGAAAATTATTTTAAAGGCAAACCTGTTGAAAGGCAGGGTCGCAAAGCCAGAAGGGACTAAAGTCAGAAAGTTTGACCATGTCAGCCGGTTGCCACTGTTTCCATATCATCATAATATATGGAGAAGATGTTTGAACAGAAGAGATTCCGATACCTTTTATACTATATAGATGTGTGATTTTAAAGAATATAGTAGGGACACTGGCAGATTTTGGCAGATGTCCTTTTTGTATGCAAAAATGGGTAACAAAACTAGCAGGGACAGGTTTTCTGTATACAGATAAAAGCAGGATGAAGAAGGCATAAGACGGAGAGAGGACTTTTATAAAATGAAAAATTATGAAGACAAAATATATTCATTAGGTGAGACTGTAACGGGGCAGACACAGGCCATGTCACAGGCCGTACAGAAAACACTGGAAAATAATGGCGGGGTAGGTATAATGACAGGATCTTATGACCAAAACCT
>ENA-OQHR01000457-OQHR01000457.1-human-gut-metagenome-genome-assembly--contig:-NODE-457-length-30147-cov-7.190289_pt1 | contig 30147 bp, 33 predicted proteins | sample MGYA00242566_ERZ504725 | MGnify/ENA primary metagenome ERZ504725 (study PRJEB26092, sample SAMD00036217) | human gut metagenome | host: Homo sapiens | study: EMG produced TPA metagenomics assembly of... | reverse complement strand
AGGGGTGTTTGAAGTGCAAGATTCTTCCTGGAAATTCAAAGAGGAAGTCGCGGAAACAGCCATTTCCCTCTTTAAGCGCGGCGGATATAACAACGTGACCGTCAATGATATCTGCAAAGCGTGCGGCATCTCCCGCTCCGTGTTCTACTCCTCGTTCAACGGCAAGCGCAGCATTCTGGAATACATGGTAGAAAAACCGCAGCACAACGATGATGCGAGCTTTATGAAATTTGCGCACGCAGACAATGACTTCGAGCGCATCTGGCAGCTGTTTGACCGCTTCATTGCCATCGCCTACGACTTCGGCCCCGAGCTCACGAGCACGCTGTTCATCATGCAGTTCGAATCCCCCGAGGGGATCCGCGCAGCTGTGCACGCGCTCGATGATCTGTTTGCGACACTGGCCACAAACTGCGCCAAATCAGGCATTATCGACTCCAAAGAGCCGCCGGATCTGCTGTCGCGCATCGCAACGGATCTGATCTGCCACGAGCTGTACGTCTGGTCCAGCCAGAAAGGAAACTTCTCGCTGCGCGCACGCGCGCGGCAGTACGCCGAGATCGCCTACCACGTCAAGCCGGAGTATCGCATGCCGGCCGAGCAGCGCGAAGCGCTGTGACTGCAAGTCTCCCCTGCCGGGAACGCCTGCGCAGCCACGCTTGATCCTTGGACAAAACGAAGAATCTGCGCATATCCTTCTGCGCAAAAAGCCAGCGGCAAGGCATTTGTTCCAGCCGCTGGTTTTTTCATTTGTATCAATCATAAACGTGCAGACAAACCGATTGCCGAAAAAATTCAAAGCTGCGCTGCAAAAGCACCATCCGATCACGTTAAATAATTCACGAGATCATTATAGCAGAAGCAAATACACAACGCAAGTACTGTTTTCTCACACGCATGGACTTTTCAGCGGCTTTTTGCGGTGCAAAAACAGCTGCCGGAATCCCTTTAAGATCCGGCAGCTGTTACGTGAAGTATGATATTGGGCTATGAGGTCATTCCCACTCGCCAAGTGGAAACGCGCTCTAAACTTTTTTGTATAGACTGTTTGATTCCATTTGGCTTTATTTGATACCAATTATCCCAATCCTATGGGGTATCCGACTTTCTGCTATCAAAAAGCTATCAGGGGTTGCTATCAATAGTTGGTTTCGACATTTATATGGGCGATTTAGTAAAAATCATAGCATATATCCACTTGCTTATCGGGAGGCATGATTATCCTAGCAGATACTCACATACAGCTGCAATTCCGGCGTTTTTTATTGTTCTAGCTCGCACATCTGCTATATATTTTGCTTGTTTTAACTTTTCTTCTGGTGCGGAAATTAAATCTCCAATGGTATCAATCGAAATCTCATGCATCTTCTGCTTTTGCCAATCTGTTAGCTCAAGCAAATCTATTGATTTATCCAACTGCTCCTTAAGCGCATCTGTTTCGCTTCCAACGATCTTACCCTGAACCCCTTGATATACAGGATAATTTGCACCATATTCGCTCATTCTTCTAATATCTGATGCTTTGATTATTTTCATGCCTGTTGCTGAAGGAGTTGCTTCAGATGCCAGTAAACACCCTAGATTTACCATGTATCGTGTTCCAATCTCACTGCGGGTTGCACGTATTCCAGCAGCGTCTTCATAAATCAGACCAGAATACTCAAGTATTCTCAGAGCCTCTTTAACCTCTTGAGGAGCATTATTATGAATCCAGAAATATGCTGTTGTTCCTTTACCATTACTATTTTCGAGGAAATCATCATTTTTTCTCTTTAATTCTGGAAGTACAGTAGTTTCAAGAAAGTCACGTCCCCATGAAATGAAATCCTTGTACCCGGGATATCTGTCTGCTAATTTGGTATGCTCTGCCCAAAGCTTTTCACGATAGTAATCTCTAAAGACTTGATTGACTGACTTTGCATCGATTCTTTCGGCCATAGAAACGCTTGTTAAAAGATATCGGGGATTTCCTGATGCTGCATACGCAAGCAAAGTGAAATTCTCTCCATGTCTTGAAAGATTAGTGGCTAAACTGCTATCACGGATCTGCTTTAATACCATCTGCTTCATGATAGACACATAGTCTGAATCATTTACATTTCTAACTAAAGATACCTTGACAGCATCATGTATTGGCTCAAATGTTTCCCCATAAACGGTTACACCAGGATATACTGCTGCATTACATTTGATATAGGGTGATCTTAAATCTCTAAATAATGTGAAGAACTCTCTTTGCTGCTGTGGTAAAAAAACATGTGCGGCTTCATCGATAAATAGGACGATACGTGAAATATCCAGTTCACCGCATAAATCTTCTACTGTATTTAGAAAATCATCCAAAGACGGGATTTTAGTAACATCGATCAATTCTCCTGGTGTTTTCCAAGACTCCTCAAAGGCTTTTGCAATATCGTCAATTTTGCTCGATTCAGTCGAACTTTCACCCGCCAATAATGATAATCCGCCAGATATAGGGGATAGTTTCCCTGTTTTCTTTAACGCTCTAAGAACTTCGGAACAAATTCGACTGAGCATCCAGCTCTGAAACTGTTCGGGATTTGACGTTTTCAATAGCGAAGCTTTTCTGAACGTTAAAAATACCGGTAAAATTTTTCTCTCAGAGAATTCCTGAAGCATCTGAATTTCGCTCATTTTGAATAGAAATGATTTTCCAACACCTCTACTTCCAATTAACAAAACCGGAGAGGGGGCTTTAAGCTTATCAATAATACTTTGCTCATAATCAGATGCTACATACAATTCTGCTATTTGACGGTTAGTTAATTCTTCAGTTCTAAAAACTAAATCACTCATATTAGTTTACTCCTTCAGGCGAAAGCAATAGTTGAATTTCTGATAATGTTCCCAAGTTATCTGAAATAATTGGCTCAAGTGCAGCAATTGTCTCAGGTATATTAAATATATGTCTAAATCTAATAAATAAAGCCACGCAAATTAGATATTGAATATTTGAAAAATATTCAACATACTGTTCAAAAGCATTTTCGTCGAATAGGAGATTATCGGGCAGTGAACTTAACTTCTCAAAATTACCATGTACATACTCTGAGCATTCTCTGTATACATTTTTGGCAATTGTAAGGAATTCTACACTTCGTACCTCATCTAAGCTCTCGGCATATACACTAATAAACTGTTTCCCAAATATACCATTCTGATCATCTACAATTTGTGACCACGACATATCATACCGTCCGGTTTGCCAGAGTCTATATTTATAATCATTAGTTGATAGCAATATGGCAAACAGCATATGTTCAAAAAACTGACGCAGAGTTGTTATTGCTTCCTTATAAAATCCTTGAGCGCACATATAAATTGAGTTTATACATTCGGTTTGCGCTTCTTTGACTAAAATATAGTCTTTCACATTATCACAATAAGATACCCACTTATGGAGATCATCAGCAAAAGCGATGCATTTGCTAAGTGTATCAAGTTTTCCTGAAGTATTAAGCAAATCTATGTTCTCTTTTGCTCTTTCACAAATTTTCTGCAAGGTTTCGTAATTTGTCATTTCAATCTCTTTCTTTTTATCAATAACTTGGTGGACATTTTGCAATAAACAACTGTCATATTATTCATCTCGGTCCTAAAAAACGATCTCCGTTCAAATGAATCATGTGATCTGGCATATCGGCAATCCAGACCTCTGTTTCCCATGCAAGGGATTCTGAGAACTGCTTGAATGTCTTGAAATCCAGGAATGCCGTAACATATATTTTCCCGGCCGTAACGCCAGTCGTCATTTCCTCGATTTCTTTGATGCGCTTAGGCTCCATCGGTCCAACGGATGTAACCGATTCGATAAAGTATAGCCAATCCTTGTCTTCAGAGTAGAGGACAACGTCAGGCATCTTGTCGTGCAACGTTATTTCAAAGCCCAAAGCACGGAGCTTGTCCACATTTTTAACCAAGTCTTTCTCTGTGGTATCCCCAACATACAGGCACTCGGAGTTGGGCGCGAAACGGGGCGCAAATTCCTCGATAATTGCTTTTTGCAGTTGGTTGTGCTTGCCCGGCGAAAATGTGAAGTCTTCACCATTGATTTTTACAGGCATTTTTCTCATTGTCCGTTTAGAGGCATAGAGATCAACAAGTGAGTCGTGATTTTCCATAAAACACGCCAAACTTCTCTCCCAGTCTGCCGTGCCAAAGCTCTGAATCAAGTGCAGCATCTCATCCGTTAAGCGATACCGATAGTTTGGACTGTTGGTTGCCTTTCCGTTATCCTCAATGAACGCTGCATTTCTAAGCTGCATTTCTAAAGTGGTGCATGGCTTGTTTGCGGAAGGTTTCACGGCTATTCTCTGCATAGGTTGTTCCGTAATTGCTGTTTGCGAAAGCAATAACATCGTGAATCCGAATCCAATTATTTGTGGCAGAACCCCATGCCTCTGCTTCTGTCAAATTAGCCATTGCAAGCAGTACACAGCAACACATACCGTTTTGCTGTTTCGCTGGAACTTTCAACGAACTCAGAATTTCTTTTGCTTCCTCTAATTTACTCATATATAGCTCCTCAAAATATTGTCACAAGTTGCTTCCGACATATCTCTAACACGGATCAACTCTTTTCCCATCGCTTCAATCGTATTCATAGGGGGAACTGGCATGGAATTTATCTCGGTGGAGTTCACCTGTGTAGATCCGTTCAAGATGCGATAATAGCTGTCATACAGCGTAGAATTGAATATCACATAGAGTCCATAGACAACACACTCTGACAGCTCACGGAGTCCACTGATAAAATTGATTTTATTCTGTGTACTGATCTCCGTATATTCATGATGCTTTCTGGCTAAGTACACACCACACTGCAGGCGGCGGTGTTCCTCTTTTGCTGTAAAACGCTTCACGAACAAGTAGTTGGTGTTCTCCTGTAAAAGTCCGCGCTGTTCAGTAACGATGTACTCATGTTCCTTTCCAGCAGGAAATACTACCTTTCCATCCTGAATGTGCTGCGAATAAAACAGCGGAACGGCATCGTCTTCTGCTGAATCACGCAATGCTGCACGATTCCGGAAATCAACCGTTAACCCTGTTTTCATTTTTAACCCAATGTCAGGAAGGGTATCTGTCCATCGGTTCAGTTCATTCAGAGTTTGAACTTCCTCTGTGTTCGTCACCAGATAGACGTAGGACTCATCACCATTTACTACTGTAGAATAAGGAGCTTCAAAAACAGTTCGATTAGAGAAGTCGGCATTACTCTGTGTAGTCGTAATAGTAATTTTATTTGGCTTACTTTGCGTCTTCTTTGCTTTAATGATGATAGTTTCCTGTAAAACGCTTTCTTTCTCAAACACTTTATCCCTGCTGACAAATAGATGGATATGTTCTAAGGCGCCTTCTTCAAAGAAACGTTTGCGGAATTGCTTAAAGTATGCACCGGATGTCCATGAGCGAGGGATGATCTACACCATCTCTCCGCCCGCCTTGAGATTGAACATGCTCATAGCCGCAAACAAAAAGTATAGGTTAGGCGCACCATAACATACATCTGGCATTGCGGTGGCCTCTGGCGCATCTTTCGCAATTTTCATATAAGGCGGATTGCCAATAACCATATCGAACTTATCTGCATCCGGATTTGCCCCCAGCATGCTATTGTAATCAAGCATTTGACTAAGGATATAGTTATCAGTTACAATTTTAAAAGAAACGTTTTTCGTTGCATGGCTGCACGCCCACTCCAAATTTGAACGCAACAAGTCCACAATGTTGGTATCATTTTCGTAGCAGACCAACTCTATGGTGTCAATCTCAGCATTTGACTCCAGCCGTTCAAGGAGTGCAACCGAAAGAATTCCTGAGCCAGCACCCGGATCGAGGATGCTGAGAGAAGTGCAATCTTCGAGAATCGAAAAAAGCCCTGCCATAAAAACTGCAGTTTCTTTGCTTGTGAAAAACTGCCCATATTTCTTTCTTTTAGACTTTGGCATGCGGTCAATGTACTCGACCGTAGCCGTGCAAACATGGTCAATCATTTTCATCACTTATAAACTCCACTATGTCGCCAATGCCGCAATCTAATGCAACGCAAATCTTATACAAACTCTCCATTGATATAGCTTCGTTTTTTCCCATCTTGGCAAGCACGTTGAAGCTGATACCGGAGGCATCTTTCAAATCCGTCCGGTTCATTTTCTTATCAATCAGCAGCTTCCAAAGCTTATCGTAGGAAATAGGCATTGCAATTCTCCGTTCCAAATTTAGATTGATTATATTATAGCACAAAAAGACGATGTTCGCAAGATAATCTCCTCAGAACGTGAGATGTTCTCTGCAAAGAAAAAGCCGCTCGCAGGAGCATCCAAACTCCTGCGGGCGGTTGTGCCTGATATGGTTTACACTCGTCCTTTCAGTCCATTCTTCTTGGCAAGCTCGCTTGCTGCCTGTCGGCGCTCATTTGAATACGGCGCGGTCAGACGGACAGCAAAGCGTTTGCGGTCGATCTCGAAGGTCAGCCCGCCCTGTTCATCATCGTCGGTCTGCCTACACAGATCGGGATGTTTTGCTGCATACTGTGCCAGCCGCTTTTTGAGCGCGGTATTGTGCGTTTGAATTTCAACGGTTTTGCTGGATTCGTCAAAATAGATGCAGGTCGTTTTCTGCCGCTTGGTCAGTCCAGTTTTCATTATGCCTCCATTTCTGCCTGTTCTGCAAAAACAGGCACATTTTCAAAATTTTTTGTCAGCTCTACATCTGCAAAAACAGGTTGATTTTTGCATGGGGAGCGTCCAAATGATACGCGGCTCGATCTGGACGCTCCCATTCGGTAAAATCTGTTTTCCTCAGCTCAACACGGCATCAGCGGGCATCGTCACGCAATGCTGCTTTTTCTCTGTGTGGACGGAAGAAATGCCAGAGGTTATTGCGCTGAATTACGTCTTCATAGTGTTGAACTTTCCCGCGAAGCTCTGCGTTTTCGCGTTCCAGATCCGATGTGCGGAGCTTGCTGCGAACAGATTTGTACTCGAAAAGCTCCTGCTTCAAAGCGGCGATCTCTGCCTTAAGCTTTGCAATCAACCTGTTTGCTGCATCCAAAGCCTTTTGCAGTTTGGATTCCTTTTTCTCGGCTGTAATGTACTTCTTTGCAAGCGTGGACAGGCGTTCAAAATCCTCACACTCCACGGCAACCTTGGTAGAGAAGGGAATGGACTTCGCTTCAATCTTTTCAATGGCTGCCACATCGACCTGCTGATTCTGAATTTTTTCGATCTGTTTTCCGAGCGTCGTTACCTGCTGCTCCTGCTGTCGGTTCTGCTCCGTGAGTTCTGCCAGCCGTGCCTGCTCCCGCTGCACCTTGAACTGCGTCACTGTCAGGTGTTCCTCGGAGCTGCCGCGTTCGCCGCGCTCCACATCGTTGTACCCGGCGTCGCGCATATACCGAAAGAAATCATCCTGCAAAACGCTGTAGGACTTCTTGAGAATGGGTTTGCCCTTGGAACTTAAAATCGGCTCACCGCTCTCGTCCAGCGCAGGCTTGGAAGCCCATTTCTTGCTCATGCTGACCCGCTGTATTGTTTCCTTGACCGTGCCGCGAAGCGTCTCATCCTTGCAGCGCTTCGACCACAGGATTTGCTTCTCCACGACAGGGATGTAGACCACATGAAGGTGGTAGTGGTACGCGTCCTGCCCCAGTGCATCGGACATGGCGCGGTTGCGCTCGTCGGCGTGCATGACCGCCGAAAGAATGTACTGCTCACCGCCGACGATTTTGATTGCAGCTTTGTAGGCATCGGAGTAAAATTGTTTTGCAAACTCATAGCCGCCGTGGTTATAGAAGTACGCGGAGTTGACGTCGAAGATCAGCTCTCCGAATTTCTCAGCATCCGCTTTCAGGCCGCGTGTTGAGATCGCACCGTCGGAGCGCATCTGCTCGAACATCTCCTTATACCCGGCGGTTGGTGTTTTGAAATGGACGTTATATTGTGTCCGTTCGGGAACGATATCCTGATTGACATACGATGATTTTTCGCGCTCGTTGTGTGCTTGCGCGTTGCCGATGTCTGCGTCTTTCATTCTTGCGTTTCTTGTGCTGGTAAGGTGAATACCGTCGCCTCTTGCCATAGGCAGTTTACCTCCTGATTTCAGATTGTGCAGGACGGGGGCTTTCGGGGAGGCACTTCTGCGGAAGTGTAATAACTTACTATGATACTTTCATCCTGCGGCTGCAAAGTATCGTGGGCTCTCCGAGGGGGTATGCGGCTTCTGCGGAAGCCTCTGCCGGTTTTGCGACTTGCAGTGTGGATACAAACCGCAAAAACCGGCGTGGTCAGCAGCTTATTTGCAGGCGTCCTCTGCGCATAATCTTCTGCCCACATCCATCTCAAACTCTGCGGATTTTTTCGATGGGGACGAGGGACGCGAGGGGATAGCAGCCAATGCGCTGCCTTGTCTGCCAGCAACAGGAGCGTGACACGCTCCTGTCACAGCTCCCATGGAGGAACAGTCTACCGATAGCTCTGCGGAACGCCGCGCCGGTCAAGGTATTCCTGCCGTGCCTGCTCCCGTTCTTCCTTGGTCGGTGCCGTCTTATACCGGGAATAGAGCTGCCGGTTCAGCATGGCGTCGAGCTTCTGCTCCAAGCCCTGACGGATTTCTTCTTCGTAGTCATCCTCACCCCGCAGATGGTACATGGCGAGGTCGATGAACAAATCGTAGGGGATTTGTACGGTCTTCATTCTGCTTCGCTCCTTTCCGCGACGGTCGCAACGATTGCGACGGTTGTTTTGGCGGTATCAGATTTACCGTCGCAACCGTCGCAGCCGTCGCGCGGCTTATTTGCTTCCACCACCATGTAAGTCAGCCGGATACGCCGTCCGGCGTGTTTGGTTCTGTTCTCGTACTTCACCTGATGTTCTTCCAGCAAGCGGCTGGCATTCACATTCAAATGCTTGGTGAGCCTGTTCACCGCCATATCCGTTTGAATCGCTTGGGCCAGCTCGGTGGGACTGCCTTCCCATTCCCGGTTATCAGCAGACACAATTTTTGCCACGGCTTCCAGCACTGGGTCCGGAGGCTGCTTCCAAAGCTCATTCTCTGCATGGTCGAGACCCCAAACCAGGTTCTCTTGGTCTTTGCTCAGATACAGCCGCTGATCCGGCTGGTCTCTGCCCACCACCTCCAGAGTGGCCTTGCTATCCGTCCGTTTCTCCTTCTGCATCAGGAGCGCACCATCCGCACAGCCCAGCAAGCCCGTGGTACCGGAAATCATTTCAAAGCTATCTCCCGCAGGTTGCTTTCTGGTGTGGTGGACAATCAGGATGCAGACGCCATATCGGTCAGCGAATTGTTTTAGCTTGCCGATTACCTCATAGTCGCTGGAATAGCTGTAGCTATCGCTCACTGCCTCCCGGACTTTTTGCAGGGTATCCACGATAATCAGCTTGGTATCGCTGTGTTCCCGGACGAATTTTTCTAACTGTTCATCCAGGCCACCGCCGATCATTTTAGCGTTGGTGGCGAAGTGGAGGGAGCTTGTCCCCTCCACGCCGAACATACGGAACATCCGGCGCTGTAAGCGGCTCTCGTCATCTTCCAGAGCAAGATAAAGGACGGTTCCCCGGTGGACTTTGTAGCCCCACAAATCCTGCCCGGTACTGGCATGGTAGGCAAGCTGCGCCACCAGGAAAGACTTGCCGATTTTCGGCGCTCCAGCAAGGATGTACGCTCCTGTATAGAGCAGGTTCTCAATCACCGCAGACTTGCCCTCGAACACATTGTCCATCAGCTCGTCCAGGGTCACAGTATGCAGGTAAGCCGGGTCGTTCATGCGGCGCATCTTCCGGTAAAGTTTCTCCAAATCTCTTTCTGGGGAATTGCTTTTTTCGTCCGGGTCTGGTATAGTGGTCTTGGAATTTGTAGAGATTGACTGCCCATCATCTGCGCCAACAGATGAGCCATGGGCGGTCATTTTCTTTTTCTCATCGGTCATAGGCAAAGTCCTCTTGCATCCCGTTCATAATGGTAGCAATCATCTGGATGGTGTCCAGCAAATCATCGTTTATCCCCTGCCCGGCTTCAATCCGGCGCAGCTCGTCCAGCACAGCGGCCAGCTGGTCCCGCAGCGCCTTGTAGACCCTGGGGTTGCCCTGGACCACCACATCCCGGCAGAGCAGCCGCCGGATGATGTAATCCTGCTTGGTCAGGCCGGTGAGCTTCACCGCCGTCTCGATCTGGGCGTCCTCCTCCGGAGAGACCCGAAAAGCCACGGTCTTGTTCCTCTAACGGTTGTGCATGTCCAAATTCTTTGCTGACATTTTAATTACCCCTTTCCATGTTCAATTTATCCGCCATTTCCGCCTGCTTGGACGGAAACAGGTGCGCGTAGTTGTAAGTGATGTCGATGCTCTAATGGCCCACTCGGTCCGCGATGGCCGTGGCAGAGAAGCCCATATCGATCAAAAGTGAAACCGCACTGTGACGAATATCGTGGATTCTGATGCGCGGCACCCCGGCTTCTTTGGCTCCCCGGTCCATCTCCCGGTGGAGATAACTCTTGGTGACGGTGAACATCCGGTCATCCGGCCCGATCCCGTAGAGCATCTTGATGTAATCCTGGATTTCCTCAGCCAGGAACTGCGGCATGGTAATGACCCGATTACTCTTTTCCGTCTTGGGGGTGGTAATCAGATCCTCGCCGTTTAACCGCTGATAAGACTTGTTGATAGACACGGTGCGCTTCTCAAAGTCAAAGTCCGCCGGGGTCAGAGCCAGCAGCTCCCCCTCTCGGATACCGCACCAGTAAAGCATCTCAAAGGCGTAGAAGGACAGTGGCTTATCCATCATCACCTCAGCAAATTTCAAATACTGCTCCTTGGTCCAGAACATCATCTCCCGGTTTTTCTTCTTGCCCATGCTGCCTGCCTTCTTGCAGGGATTCTCCCGGAGGTTGTAGTACCTAACCGCGTGGTTGAAGATGGCACTGAGCTGATTGTGGACCGTTTTTAGGTACACCGGCGAGTAGGGCTTGCCGTTCTCGTCCTTATGGTTCAGCATCTCGTTCTGCCAGGTAATGATCTGCTGGGCGGTGATGTTACACATTTTTAGCCTGCTAAAGTAGGGCAGCAGCTTAGTACGGATGATGTGGTCCTTGGTAGCCCAGGTGTTCTCCTTGAGCCGGGTTTTCATATCCGCCGTGTAGAGGTCCACGAAACTCTTGAAGGTCATGTCCAGATCAGCGCTGGTCTTGTTGAGCTGTTCGCGCTCCCAGGCCTGCGCCTCCCGCTTGGTCTTGAAGCCCCGCTTCTGGGTCTGCTTGCGCTCGCCGTTCCAATCGGTGTAGCGATAGACCGCCCGCCAAGTGTTGGTCTTTTCTTCCTTATAGACTGCCATGATTAGCCCTCCTTTCCCGTCTTGCCATAGCAAAACTTCTCCATGAAAAAGTTCCGATTGACCCGCCCGGAGATGGTCAGATATCCCTTGTCCCGGAGTTCAGCGTTAAGCTTGTGGATCACCTTGTAGGCGTGGGACTTGGAGATGCCTAGCTCCTGGGCCACTTCCTCCACGCGCATAAAGTTTTGTGCCTGCATTGAAAATACCTTCCTTTCCTCATTGATGGCTGCTGCGGCTGGATATTGTGTTGCATAAATGCCTCCTCACTTTCGTCCGCCACTTTTTCCCGGATGTATAATCGGGGGATTACGGCAATTCTTTTTTGTTTATTGATTCTAAGCTATTTTGCTTAGTCTATTGTCATTATACTAAGCAAATAGCTTGTGTCAATCGGAGTGCGCAAAACAAATTAAATGAAATTGTTTAGTATTCTCTTGACTTTACTAAGCATTTCTGCTACGCTTTTCCTAAAGACAACCAACGATTGGAGTTGATGATATGGCGATTGGTGAACGGATTCACTTTTTCCGTCTCCTGCGGGGGATGACACAAAAATATCTCGGCATGGCGCTGGGCTTCCCGGAGAAGTCTGCCGATGTGCGCCTGGCGCAGTACGAAACAGGCTCAAGAACCCCTAAGGCGGACCTGACTGCTGCCCTGGCTCAGGTACTGGATGTCTCGCCCTATGCCCTCTCCGTCCCGGACATAGACTCCTATGTTGGGCTCATGCACACCCTATTTACCCTGGAGGACAACTACGGACTCAAGAGCAGTGAGATGGATGGAGAAGTCTGCTTGAAGGTTGATGTGCGGAAGAACAAGGACGCCGCTCGACTGCACGAGATGCTCTGTTCCTGGCAGCAGGCCGCTGCCATGCTGGAGGCGGGCGAAATCTCCAAAGAGGATTACGACAAGTGGCGCTACCACTACCCGGAGTTTGACAAAGCCCAGAACTATGTGAAAGTGCCGCCCCAGGACCTCTTTTGACCCTCTCACTTGTAGGCCACGGGAGAAGCCGTTTGTTGCACAAAATAATAATAAAAAGAAAAAGAGAGCTAACTGACTAATCAAAATCAGTTAGCTCTCTTTTTATGAATAATGAAAAAATGTTGCCAAATCGTTGCAGCGATGGTAATCAAAACTCGAAAACCCAGTGTTTACAGGCTTTTTTCGACATCAGAAATTATTCGAACTCAATAGTAGCAGGCGGTTTGGTGGTATAGTCAAAGAGTACACGGTTGATGTGCTTAACCTCGTTAACGATACGGTTAGCAGCAGTGGTAATAGTTGCCGGCGGCAGCATGGTTACTTCTGCAGTCATGAAGTCGGTAGTGGTTACCGCACGCAGAGCGATAGCATAGTCATAGGTACGCTCGTCGCCCATAACGCCAACGCTGCGCATATTGGTCAGAGCTGCAAAATATTGGCTCGGACGCTCGCTCATCGGCAGCTTGTCTACCTCTTCGCGATAAATTGCATCTGCATCCTGTACGATAGCAACCTTTTCCGGAGTTACATCGCCAATGATGCGGATTGCCAGACCAGGACCAGGGAACGGCTGACGTGCTACCAGATTTTCCGGCAGACCCAGCTCACGACCGGATTGACGAACCTCATCCTTGAACAGGTCACGCAGAGGCTCAACGATTTCCTTGAAATCAACAAAGTCAGGCAGACCGCCGACATTATGATGGCTCTTAATGGTTGCAGATTCGCCGCCGAGGCCGCTTTCTACAACGTCAGGATAAATGGTACCCTGTGCCAGATAGTCAACAGCACCGATTTTCTTAGCTTCTTCTTCAAATACGCGAATGAATTCTTCGCCGATAATTTTACGTTTGCCTTCCGGAGCAGTTACGCCTGCCAGCTTGCTGTAGAAGCGCTCGCGTGCATCAACACAGATGAAGTTAATATCGAACTGACCACCTTCACCGAAAACAGCGCAAACCTCTTCACGCTCGTTTTTGCGCAGCAGACCGTGGTCTACAAATACGCAGGTCAGCTGCTTGCCGATAGCCTTAGCCAGCATAGCAGCACAAACGCTGGAGTCAACACCGCCGGAAAGCGCACACAGCACCTTGCCGTCGCCGATTCTTTCTTTCAGCTCAGCAACAGTCTGCTCTACGAAAGAATCCATTTTCCAGGTTCCTGCACAGCCACAAACATTGTAAACAAAATTGCTCAGCATCTTGGTGCCGTTTTCGGTATGCAGAACCTCGGGATGGAATTGTACGCAATACAATTTACGTGCTTCATCCTCAGCAGCAGCAACCGGGCAGTTCGGAGTGCTAGCAACAATTTTGAAGCCGGGAGCTGCGGTTTCGATATAATCGTTATGGCTCATCCAGCAAACATTCTTCTCGGAAAGGCCGGCGAACATTGGGCTGGTAGTGTCGAGGTCAACAACGGTTTTGCCGTATTCGCGCTCGGGAGCTACGCATACATGACCGCCGAGCATATGCATCATCAGCTGGCTACCGTAGCAAATGCCCAGAACAGGTACGCCCCAGGTATAGATTTCCGGATCAATAGTAGGAGAATCCTCCAGATAAGCACTGTTAGGACCGCCGGTAAAAATAATTCCTTTAGGATTTTTAGCCTTAATTGCTTCCAGGCTATGCTTATAGGATACGATTTCGCAGTACACACCGCTTTCACGTACGCGTCTTGCGATTAACTGGTTATACTGCCCGCCAAAGTCAATTACGAGCACCATTTCTTGTGCATTGTTTTGCATCAATCCTTCACTCTCCTTCAAAAATAAACATGCTGCTTATATAGCAGTTATGTAAAAAATTATACGTTTTTAATATATTATAGATTACCATAAACGGCATGAAAATGCAATGAAAATGCTATTTCAGCGTCATAACGTCTTGTTCTGACCTAAGTATACATCCTACTGCTCTTAAAACGTGCTTTGCTGCAATAAATAACAGTAAGCCTAAACACAAACATCCCATCTTCAAATATCATTAATGACTGCTAAATTGAAATTTACAAATCTTTCAGAAAATGCTATAATATTTTTAGGTATGCCGCAAGGCTACCTAGGGAGTATTGGCTGACAGAAATTCTAAAAAATCTGACAGCACCTATTTTAGGAGGGATATAATGCAGCAAAATGCAGATGTGAAGGATTTAGCACAAAAAGTGATAAATCAAAACAAATCACAAAACAACAAAAGTCAATTTATTCTATGGATGGGCGCATTGGTAGTCGGTGCCATTCTCGGTTACATGGGAATTAAACCCCTGAATGAATTATTCAATTTCATAGCTACCGTTTATACACGCCTCTTCCAATTTATCGCCGTACCGACCATCGCTTTAGCCGTAATTACTACATTGGCTGCTTTGGGAAGCAAAAAAGAAACCGGCCAGATTTTTGCTCACGCCGTAGTTTACACCTTTTTGACTACTGTTTGTGCAGCAGGCATCGGTCTTGCTATCTATCTTTGGGTAGCTCCCGGCAACCTGCCGGCAGAAATTGTCGGCAGCGGCATGTCCAATGTACCGCAAAATCTTGGCAAGTTAAGCTACTATGACCACATTTTAAATGTTATTCCTAACAACATGCTGCAGCCGTTCCTCGCAGGCAACGTGCTTTCCGTAATGCTGATTGCTGCTGCTATGGGTTTAGGTCTGGCATTTATGCCTAAAACCGAAAACAGAGAAGCTCTGCTGAAAGCAGTATTAGGCTTCCAGGAGCTGCTGTTCACTCTTATTAAAGCGTTGTTGTTCGTACTGCCTCTCGGTATTCTGGCATTCGCAGGTCAGCTTTCCGCACAGATTGAAGCCGGCGTAATCGTTGGCGCTCTGGGCAAATACACTCTGGTTATCATGGCCAGCAACTGTGTACAGTTCTTCATCGTTCTGCCTATCTTCCTGCTGGCAAGAGGCCTGAACCCGATTGATGTATTCAAGAAAATGTCTCCGGCAGTCGCTGTTGCACTGTTCACCAAGAGCTCCGCAGGCACCCTGCCTGTAACTATGGCGTCCGCTGAACAAAACATGAAGGTTAACAAAGCTGTTTCCCGCTTTGTACTGCCTATCTGCACCACCATCAACATGAACGGCTGCGCTGCCTTCATTTTGATCACTTCCATTTTTGTAATGCAGAATGCAGGCTTTGAGCTGTCCATGACCACCATGCTTACCTGGCTGCTGGTATCCGTACTGGCTGCTGTTGGTAACGCAGGCGTACCGATGGGCTGCTACTTCCTCACCCTGTCTCTGATGAGCGGCATTGGCGCTCCTATCGGTATCATGGGTATCATCCTGCCGATTTATACCATTATCGATATGGTTGAAACCGCAGAAAACGTTTGGTCCGACTCCTGCGTTTGCGCAATGACCGACCATGACCTCAAAGGCAAAATTGCTGAAGAAGAATAAGCCATAAAGCAAATAACTGCTAATTCGCTATGAATTAGCAGTTATTTTTTTGCAGGAAAATAAAAACGCCGTCAGATAAACATCTGACGGCGAAAAATTCATATTACCTGACTTAGCAGTAAAACTTAATCTGTTCAACCTTAAAATGCTTTTTCCATGCTGCGCAAATCATAAAAAACTGCGCTTGAACTATTTCTAAAAGCTCAGACAGGTCTTTTCTGGGGATACGCTCAGGATTACTCTCTAAAATACAGCCACCATTTCTTGTTAACCATATTTTGGCAGCATTCTTACTAGGTATTCCCTTAGAAATATGCACATGTATCGGCTCATCATTTTCATTTGACCAAAAATAAACCTTATATCCTAAAATAGTAAATAAATTAGGCAATCTTTAGTCCTCCGTTCGCACCGTACTTATAGAATAGGTGCGCATTACTATGCATAAATTCATCAAGCATCTTCATCTCTTCATCGGAGAAGCCTTCGCGTATAAGCCAAGTATATGACGGCAATTGACACCTAGCAGTATCAAACCCCTTTTCAGTAGGTCTTTCAAAATGAACCTCTACTTTTTTTATGCCATCCTCTTCGAATACATTAGTATAAACAATTTCTGTTCCATCAGCAAGAGTCATATAAGGATATACCATATTACACACCTCCATGAAATTATACTAAAAACGCCGTCAGATAAACATCTAACGGCGAAAAATTCAGTGGAGCTGGCAATAGGAATCGAACCCACAACCTGCTGATTACAAATCAGCTGCTCTGCCAATTGAGCTATGCCAGCACAAAATTCTTTTATTATTATAAAGGATAAAGCCTGTTTTGTCAATACTTTCACAAGCAGAGATTTTATAACATGCTTACATGTAGAAATACCAGTAGGTTACACCGGCCAACAGTATTCTGTAAACAGCAAAGCTGGTCAGCTTGGAATTCTGCAAAAATTTCAGGAACCATAATACCGAAATATAAGCAACGATAAAGGATACAACGAAACCTATTGCCAATACCTGCAGATCACCGGCAGAAAGATACTGGAAGTTTCTGAGCAGATCATAAATACAGGCCACAAACATCAGCGGTACAGCAATCACAAAGGTATAATTTGCTGCAGCACTGCGAGTCAGGCCCACCAAGAGGCCACCGGCAATAGTACTGCCGCTGCGGGAAAAACCGGGCCACAGGGAAAGAAATTGATAAATGCCAACCCATACTGCCTGACGGATAGAAATTTTATCAACATCATCAACCAGTTCAGCCTCACGGCCTTTAGTTCTATATTCCGCAAACATCAGCAACAAACCGCCCAAGAAAAGGCCTATTGCTACCGTAAAAGGAGAAAACAGATACTCCTTGATATAGTGATACAGGAAGAAGGCTACCAACATAACCGGTACGATACCGGCAGCAACATGCCAGACAGAAAGTCCCTTGTTGATATCCCAGCCATCCTTAGTAAAAAATCTGGCAAAGCGCTCTTTGTAAATAAAAACAACAGATAGAATAGCACCCAGCTGTACAAAGACATCAAAAACATCTGCCAGCTGGCCTTCAAAGCCCAAAACGTGACCGACAATAATCATATGTCCGGTAGAAGAAACCGGTAAAAATTCTGTCAGACCTTCGACAATACCCACAATAACGGCAATTAAATTTAAGTCCATGATTTACTCCCTTTCGCAAACACTAAGCCTTTTTATTATACTCTGAATCACGCTTAACTGCAATGAAATCTCACTATTTTTTAAAATTTTTCACAGTTCATAAAGCTGCACACCAAAACAGAGGATGGTGCAAGCACCACCCTCTGTAATATAAGTGTATAATCTTAATCTGGGGTTAAATCTAGTAATCAAGTTTAAATCAATCGCCAAAGCACAATCCCAGCTGGCGTCCTGTACGGATAATTTCGCTGTCCACAGGAACCTGACGCGGTTTGGATGCTGCCTTTTGAATAAAGACGGTAACAATCTGGTCATGATACAGTGAAACCATAACATTATATTCACGTCTTAGGCAGGCCTCTGCTGCTGCCACGCCGTAACGCGTCGACAGCACACGGTCAAACGCTGTCGGTGAACCGCCACGCTGCAGATATCCTAATACGGTACAGCGTGATTCAATGCCTGTCTGCTCTTCAATGGCCTGCGCCACCTTTTCGCCTGCACCGCCAAGGCGGATCGGCTCAAAGCTACCCTCAACCATACGTGCGATTGACATCTCGCCACCCTCAGGGCGTGCGCCTTCGGCAACAACAACAATACTAAAATTCTTTCCGGCAGCCTTGCGTGCCTGAATCTTAGCAATCACCGGCTCCAGCTTGTAAGGAATTTCCGGTAGCAAAATAACGTCCGCACCGCCGGCAATACCACTGTGCAAAGCAATCCAGCCGGCATAACGGCCCATAACCTCCAACACCATAACACGGTGATGTGATTCAGCTGTAGTATGCAATCTGTCAAGCGCTTCGGTAGCCATAGCCATAGCAGTATCAAAGCCGAATGTCCGCTCTGTGCAGGGCAAATCATTATCAATGGTCTTAGGTACGCCGACAACCTTAATATCACATTCACGCGCCAGCTCTGCAGCAATATTCAGGCTGCCGTCACCGCCGATAACAACCAATGCTTCTATATCATATTTACGCAGGTTTTCGATAACCTTTTCGCGCATATCCTTATATACAAGCTCACCATTTTCTTCAACAGCAAAATGGAAGGGATTATCACGGTTCGTGGTTCCTAAAATTGTTCCGCCGCGCGGTAAAATACCCGATACTGCAGCATAATCCATTAATTTCAGATTATCGTTTATCAGGCCGTTAAAGCCATTGAGTACGCCATAAACCTCACAATCGTTCTGCAGGAAGGTTTTTACAACCGCACGGATTACAGCGTTTAATCCCGGGCAGTCACCTCCGCCGGTCAAAACAGCAAAGCGACGTTTTTTCTGCTCCATATCAAGCCTCCGCTTATTAACTATTAACCTTCTACGTTCCAGATCTTAAAGCCATCGGGGCTGATACGGATAGCTTCGGTACCGTCAAATTTGTCATAGCACAGGTTACCGTTATCAATGTATCCGGGCCATGCGGTTACGATGGTAAACTTTTTGCTCAGCTTACGCATCAGGCTGTCGGTATTGATGTGGAATACAGGTACAAACAAGGTCTGCAGTCTGTCAAGAATGATAACATCTGCATTGTAGCTTGCCAGAATATCAGCAAACATATCAGGAGCATACAAGCCTCTGTCAGCAGCCGGAATTGCCAGGAATTCCTCACTGATCAGCATACGGCAATCAACGTAGGTCCATTTTTGAGATTCTGCAGCTTCACGTAAAACTTTGCTCTTGCCACTGCCCGGTTTACCGGTAACAATAACAACATTTCCTTTGTCGGCCTGAGCCTCTGCTACAACCTTCACTAATTCTTCAACTTGATTCATTTGAAAAACCTCCTCTAACACCGAAGTGTCAATTTTTCTTTACTGACTTGTTAATATATCTATTCGCTATACTTGTCAAAAATCCTCTTAATAAAAAAACACCATTCTGAAAATTTCAAAATGATGTAGATTTTTGTTACAGTTTTATCAATTATCCGCTTTTTCAGGAATTTTTATTCTTGAAACGCTCATACGGATCAATAGCCAGCAGTCCGCTGTAAACTGTACGCAGATCAGTAATATCTCCTTTGCTGATGATATATTTTTCAAGTTTACGCTTTACACGCTGCAGCGCATTATCAATAGATTTGATATGACGCCCCAGCTCAGCAGCAATTTCCTGATAGGATTTGCCATCAAGATAGCTCATCAGAACCTTCCATTCCAGGTCACTGAGAATATCATTCATCTTGCTTTCAATATCGCTGAATTCCTCACGGCTGATAATCATATCCTCCGGATTAGCAACCTTCACACCGCTGATGACATCCAGCAGCGTGCGGTCACTGTCCTCCTCATAAATAGGCTTGTTAAGCGATACATAGGAGTTGAGAGGGATATGCTTCTGTCTGGTAGCAGTCTTTATCGCCGTAATAATCTGCCTTGTTACACACAGCTCGGCAAACGCACGGAACGATGCCTGCTTATCGGCACGGAAATCACGGATAGCCTTATAAAGACCGATCATGCCTTCCTGAATAATATCTTCACGCTCGGCACCTATTAAAAAATAGCTGCGAGCCTTGGCTCTGACGAAGTTTCTGTATTTATGCAGCAGATATTCCTGTGCTAAAACATTATCATGCTGTTGTGATTCTAAAACGATTTCCTCATCAGTCATTTTTGCAAAAGCGTCATTGGGATCGTTTTGCATTACAGTATCTGTAGCCATCAATAGCATATCCTCCGTCTGTTTATCTATCTGCCACTGTCTTGCAAAACAGTTATTGCAAATATCTTCATAATAAAAGCATCAGTGTTTTTATTATATCCTGCCTAGTGTTTTCCGTCAACTTTTCTCCCGACGCAATTTTTCCAGATGAGCCAGAACATGCCCGCTCACTCTGCCACCAAGCTCATTGCGGTTTAAAGCACGTCTGGGGACATGCAGACGCTCGGCAATTTCCTTTTTAGTCTTATAATACTGCTCGCGGAATTCCCTAGAAGAAATGCGGTACGCACCTGCTCCCAAAATGTTAATCTGCTCCGCGTAGTCACTGGTTACAACGAAAACCTTTGCCTGTACACGTCTAAGCTCGTAGGCTCTGCGTTCAATCCAGGAATCTGCTGTTTCACCTTCATTAGTAAACACAACATCAATGCCATGAATTTTTTCGGAAGCAGCAGCGCCTGCCACCTCCTGAGCATCAAAAACTACGACAGCACGATAGCCCTTAAAGGCAGCATATTCTGCCACACCCGCTACCAGCAGCTCGCGTGCATGCTCCAGGTTTTCCTGGCGCAGCTGGGCAAAATCCTTCCAGGCGTTAATTACATTATACCCATCAATTATCAGATATTCGCCCATGCCTTCACCTCTTTAGAATTGATGTCGTTGACGCACTACCTCATACATCAGGACAGCACCTGCTGCCGATGCATTCAGTGAATTAACGCCGCCGTTCATCGGAATGCTGACAACATCATCACATTTTTGTTTTACCAGTCGGCCTAAGCCTCTGCCTTCAGCGCCAATTACCAGTACAATCGGACCGCTCATATTGGCAGCATAAAAATCAACGCCATCCATATCAGCGCCGACAACCCAACAGCCGCGATGCTTAAGCTCTTCGATAGTCTGAGCGATATTGCCGATTTGCACAACAGGTACATATTCAACCGCACCTGCGGAAATCTTGGCAACAACAGCGTTCAGCGGACAGCTGCGACGGCGCGGCATCAGCACACCATGTACACCTGCTGCATCAGCACTGCGGATAAGCGCGCCCACGTTCTGCGGATCCTGCAGCTCATCCAAAAGCAAAATAAACGGCTCTTCATTTTTTTCTGCCGCACGGGCAAAAACATCATCCAGAGTACGGAATGCAATCGGTGCCGCCAAAGCAGCTACACCCTGATGACGCAGTCCTTTAGCAAGCTTATCCAGCTTTTCGGCCTTTACGGTTTCTACCGGCACACCCTTTTGCTTTGCCAAAGCAATGATTTCGCCCAGGCTGCCGCCATGAGCGCCTTCCTGCAAAAGTATTTTGTTTATTGAACGCTGACTGCGCAAGGCTTCACTAACCGCATTACGTCCAGCTATTAAATCATTATTCTGCTCAGCCATAGTTTCTCCTTACTGCTTTTGCTCTGCCTTGGCTTTTGCCGCCAAAATTGCCTGCAGACGTCCGCAGGACATAGCGCCCTCGTGACAAACGCCCTCAGATACACAGGTCGGACCTGCATTTTCAAAAATAACCGGTGCTACAGCCTGACATTGGCGCAGCATCTCATTAGCCAGCGCACGGATTTCCCATTGTGCACGGGTGCAGCAGCGCAGGCTGAAGAAGTTCAGCAAGGAGCGTGCATTAAACGTGCAGACAATCTTAGTCTCTGTTGCGTTAGGCAGAATATAACGGGCATCCTCAGCCGGAATATCAAGCGCGATAAACTCATCATACATTGCCTGAATCTCAGTCATCAGCTTGTCGAATTTAGCCTTAGCCTCAGGCTTAGAAGCAATGGAAGCAGGCACGATTGTTTCAAAATCATGCTCTTTCACATAGCGCTGAGATTGCTGGGAATAAGAAGCAATACGGTGGCGCACCAGCTGATGTGTCAAAACGCGGGATACACCTTCGATAGCAAAGGTAAAGGTAACATGCTCCAAGGTGGACAAGTGCCCCATGCTTACCAGTTTGCGTACCAGATTTGCTGCCTGATCATCACTGATTTTTTCTTCCAGCTGAGCAGCGCCGATCGGTGAATAGCACAGACGTGCGCTCATAGCCACAGTACGCTCCGGCTCCGGCGTATGACGTACTAATTTTACCATCATATTTATCATCTCCTCTCTTTTCAACGGACAAATAGAGGGGTATTATTTTTTGTGATTTTCCTGCATATATTTGCTGATAATATCAAAGGAAAGATCCATAACCTCTTGCAGGCGCTCCTCGCGTTCTTCAAGGAACAACCAGCCCAAAAGTGCTTCAAAAGCTGTTGCCATACGGTATTCATGCACTGAGGCGCTTTTCGGCACCATCGACTTGGCATTACGGCCGCGGCGGAAAATAACGCTTTCCTCCTCGCTCAGTCCAGCCTCCAGCTGCTGCATTGCCTGACATTGGCACACTGCAGAAACCATCTTGGAACCGATGTCATGTACAATGCGTACATGCTTGGAAGTCGGCAAAAGGCGCAGACGGACATACATAGAAAAAACTACGTCGCCGATATACGCCAACAGAATCGGATTTATTTCCTTAGTTGCAGGAAAAGGAGCACCGGCAGCCGCATAGGCTGCCAGGGCATGCTCCTTTAGCATTTTGTATTGTTCAAATTTCATTATTGCTTAGACCACTTTACGCCTTGCGGAGTATCCTGCAGCACAATGCCGATTTCATTCAGCTTGTTGCGCAGCTCATCTGCCAGTGCGTAATTTTTGTTTTTTCGTGCATCCTGACGCATAGCGATAAGCATTTCCACCAGCTCAGCTTCCTTGCTGTCGCCTGCCTCTTCTGCAGCCGGAGCAGCAGTTTTTTCCAGAACACCGATGATAGAGCAGGTTTCTGCAAAGACATCGTTGAACATAGCAACCAACTTACCGTCCGGTTTAATGCCGGCATCAACAACTGCCTTATGGTAAATGTTGATTTCCTTAGCCAGAGCAAACATATGGCTGATAGCCAGCGCAGTATTGAAGTCATCGCGCATAGCTTCCATAAATGCTTCACGCAGCTCTTTAACCTTCTCGCGCAGTGCCAAGCTTTCGGCAGTCGGGCCGGCGCTCAGCATTTCGCTCAGCTCACCCAAAGTTTCCTGTGCCTGACGCAGACGTGCAAGGCTCTTTTGTGCTTCGGTAAGACGTGCATCGCTAAAGTCCAGCGGGCTGCGATAATGCGTGGAAACGATGAAGAAACGCAGAGTTTCCGGATCATAATGCTCTAAAATATCGATAACCATGAAGAAGTTTCCCAGAGATTTGGACATTTTTTCTTCGTTAACGGTAATAAAGCCGTTGTGCAGCCAGTAATGTACGAAAGGATGAATGCCGGTGCAGCCTTCGGACTGAGCAATCTCGTTTTCATGATGCGGGAAAATCAAGTCGCTGCCGCCGCCATGGAAGTCAAAGGTTTCTCCCAGATACTTCATGCTCATGGTAGAGCATTCAATATGCCAGCCGGGACGACCGGGACCCCAAGGGCTCTCCCAAGCAGGCTCGCCCGGTTTAGCGGATTTCCACAGCGCAAAATCCATCGGATTATGCTTGCGGTCATCAACGTCTACACGCGCGCCGGCCATCATATCCTCAATGTTACGGCCGGAAAGCTGACCATAGTATTTAAACTTTTCTACACTGTAGAAAACATCGCCGTCAACAACATAGCCATAGCCATTGTCAATCAGGCATTGTACAGTTTTGATGATATCATCGATATGCTCGGATACACGCGGATAAACATGCGCACGGCGCACATTGAGTTTATCCATTACTTCAAAGTAGGAGTCAATATAGCGGTTGCAGATATCATACCATTGTACGCCCTCTTTATTGGCAGTGTTGATAATCTTGTCATCAACATCGGTAAAGTTCTGTACATGGGTTACGTCATAGCCTTCATGCTCCAAGAAGCGGCGGATAACGTCCCAGGTTACGAACGGACGCGCATTACCAACATGCGGATGGTTGTACGGAGTAACACCGCAAACATAGATGTTGGCTTTGCCCGGATGAATAGGTACGAATTCTTCTTTTTGTTTGGTTAAGGTGTTATATACTTTAATGCTCATAATAACTATTCCTTTGCAAAAATTCTCTGAGCGACAAGAAGGCCTTGGATGCAAGCAACGCCGTTACGAAGCAGTTGAAGCCTTATCGTCAGTCATCAATCAAAGAGTTACGCCTGCTTTTGCCAAGCTGGATTTAATGCGTTTTGCAGTACGCTCAACGCCCAGCAGCGGAACCATTGCTGCCAGCTCAGGACCATGCTGATTACCGGTCAGAGCGACACGAATCGGCATGAATACATCCTTGCCCTTCAGCTTAGTTGCTTTTTGAATCTGCTTGAACAGAGCTTTAACTGCAGCATTGTCCAGGTTTTCTACCTTCGGCAGCTCTTCCAGCAGCATATTGATAACGGTCGGTACAGTTTCAGCCTTCAGAACTGCTTCTGCTTCCTCGTTTTCAAAATCGAATTCATCATTGAAGTACATTTCTACGCATTCAGGAATCTGTGCAGCATAGGAAATGTGCTCCTGTGCGGTTGCTACAACGCGTTTCAGCCAAGCCAGCTTCTCGCCTTCTTCTTCGCCGGTCATGTAGCCTGCAGCAATCATGTGCGGTTTAGCAGCTTCAAAGAATGCTTCCGCATCCAGCTGACGCATATAGTGCTGGTTAATCCAGTTCAGTTTGTCGATATCGAAAACAGCAGGGTTCTTGGCAACACGGTCCATGCTGAATTCGTGAATCAGCTCGTCCATGCTGAAGATTTCCTGCTCGCTGTTCGGAGCCCAACCCAAAAGTGCCAGGAAGTTGTTGATAGCTTCCGGCAGGTAACCCAGCTGACGATATTGGTCAACACTGGTAGCGCCGTGACGCTTGCTCATTTTGGTGTGGTCCTTGCCCAGAATCAGGGAAATATGACCGAAGGTCGGTTGTTTGAAGCCCAGTGCATCATAAACAAGGCATTGACGCGGAGTGTTGGACAGATGCTCTTCAGCGCGGATTACATGAGTAATGTGCATCAGTGCATCGTCGATAACTACGGCATAGTTATAGGTCGGGATGCCGTCGGATTTAACGATAACGAAATCACCGATATTATTGGAATCAAAAACTACATCGCCACGAACCATGTCGCGAACGAGAATCTGCTGGTCGGCAGGAACACGGAAGCGAACGGTCGGTTTGCGGCCTTCAGCTTTGAACTTAGCAATCTGCTCTTCGGTCAGATGACGGCATTTGCCCATATAACGCGGCATTTTGCCTTCTTTGATCAGGCTCTGGCGTTCTTCCTCCAGCTCCTCATCGGTGCAGTAGCAATAGTAAGCCTTGCCTTCAGCCAGCAGCTTGTCAGTATATTTTTTGTAGATATCAAGACGTTCCATCTGATGATACGGTCCGTTCGGGCCGCCAACATCAACGCCCTCATCCCAGTCCATACCCAGCCACTTCAAAGCAGCCTTGATATTTTCCTCGGATTCCGGGGTAGAACGCTCACGGTCGGTATCCTCGATACGCAGAATCAGCTTGCCGCCGGTTTTGCGGGCCAGCAGATAGTTGAACAGCGCACTGCGCGCACCACCGATATGGAACGGGCCGGTCGGGCTCGGCGCAAATCTTACTCTAACTTCATCATTACACATTGATATATCCCTCCAAATTTATCTATTAACATTAGATTTACCAAAAAAGCACAATCACTCCGGCTCCGGCTAAAATAAATTTTCTTCCGCCGGTATATCCAAACAGATTACACTTATCAGTCTAATTATTATATCACATCTTGACAATGCTCGCCACAGCTTCAGCAGCAATACCTTCGCCTCTGCCTGTAAAACCGAGCTTTTCTGTTGTTGTCGCCTTAATATTTACTACGGACTCAGCAACATCCAAGACCTTGGCAACATTAGTACGCATTGCGGCAATATAGCCTGCCAGCTTCGGGCGTTGGGCAATAATCGTCACATCCACGTTATTAACCTGCCAGCCTTCCTCCTGCAAGAGCTTTTTGACATGCAGCGTCAGCTGCATGCTGTCCGCATCCTTAAAGCGCTCATCCGTATCAGGGAAGTGCTTGCCGATATCGCCCATGGCCGCAGCGCCCAAAAGCGCATCCATCAGCGCATGCAAAGCTACATCTGCATCACTGTGTCCCAAAAGGCCTTTTTCATAAGGCACCTCAACACCGCAGAGAATTAATTTACGGTCTTCTACCAGCTTATGTACATCATAGCCGCAGCCGATGCGAAATTGTGGTATAACAATCTTATTTTCCATCTTCCTGCTCCTGTTGCGCCAGCAGATTTTCTGCAAAAAGCAAATCCTCCGGCGTGGTAATTTTAATATTTTCGTAGCGTCCCAATGCTGTCGCTACCTTATGACCCATCAGCTCTACTACCGAAGCATCGTCGGTAACAGCAGCGGGATGTGCCGCCAGCTGCGCGTAAGCCTGCTTCAGCAGTTCTGCGGTAAAAATCTGCGGTGTCTGTACTGCCATCAGCGTACTGCGCTCAGGCGTAGCAGTTACAATACCGTCGGTGCCGACAACCTTGATGGTATCCTTCACCGGAACGGCAGCAATTGCGGCGCCATGCACCTTAGCGGCAGCCAATGTGCGTTCAAAAACAGCGCGTCCCGCAAAGGGACGCGCGCCATCGTGTACAGCGATATAACAGTCAGTTTCTTCCACTGTCGCCAACGCATTGGCAACACTGTCCTGACGCTCCTTACCGCCGGCTACTACGCAAAACGGCAGCGTCCGGAAATAATCTTTCTGATAGCCTGCCAAAAGCTCACGGCCTTCAACAACCTCCTGCGGCGCCAACACGACAACGGCACGCTTAACCAGACCTGTTGCCTCCAGCATATGCAGACAGTGCACCAGAAGCGGTGCACCGTTCAGCATAGCAAAGGCCTTATTAATCCCCAGCCCCAGACGCTTACCGGCGCCTGCGGCCGGAACAATTACAATAAGTTCATCCTTGCCCATCTCAAAGCTCCTATTTTGTTTTTGCGAAAATCATTCTTCCGGCAGATGTCTGCAGCACACTGGTTACAACAACAATTGCGCTGTGGCCGATGAAGTGACGTCCGTTTTCTACAACGATCATAGTACCATCATCAAGATAAGCAACAGCCTGTCCCTGCTCCTTGCCTTCCTTAACCAGGAATACGTTCATTTCCTCGCCTGCAACAACTACCGGTTTAATAGCGTTCGCCAGCTCATTGATATTCAACACCTTAACGCCCTGAATACCTGCAACCTTATTCAGGTTATAATCATTGGTAATAATGTCAGCGTTAGCCTGTCTTGCCAAACGTACAAGCTTAGCATCCACGCCTTCCAGATCATCGTAATCGTTATCTACGACCAGAATACGGCCCTTGTAGCTTATCTGCAAATCATGCACCAGGTCCAGACCGCGACGGCCTTTGGCACGCTTCATATTATCCGAAGAATCCGCCAGCTTCTGCAGCTCCTCCAACACAAAATTCGGCACTACCAGCTGACCGTCCAAAAAGCCTGCAGCCATAATATCCATAACACGTCCGTCAATAATGACGCTGGTATCAAGCAATTTATTGCTGCTGTAAAGACGATCCCCCAAAGGGCCCTCCAATACGCTCTTTGTTTCATCGACAGGCTTTACGGGCTTACGCGTAGGAATGCGGTTAAAAAACTCCACAATATCATTATGCTTACGCAAAGCCAGCTTAGCACCGACAACCGAAAGTACAAGGCTTAGTACGATGGGAATAAACGGTCCGATAACCGGCAGTCTGGAAAAAGGACTGCCTATCAGATTTGCTAAAATCAGACCGATGCCGATACCGAAAATCATTACCAGAATATCACTGGTAGGTACGCCGGAGAGAGAAACCGTCAGACGTTCAGCGTAATTGAACAGCCATTTTGTAATAAACGGTGCCAATACTAGGCTAAGCCAGGAAGATATAAAAAGACCTGGTAAGGTCAGTATCATGGTAGCAAAGGTAATTCCCATTAAGCCATTGCCGTGTAAATCATAGCCCAAGTAATTTGATAAAAACGGTAAAGATAAATTTGTTAGTATAAGTCCGGTTACAATAATAATTAACGATATGCTCAGGCTAATAATTTTTCTCAGCATTTCAATTCCTCCTTTCTCTGAATTTCTGATACATAGTATTTCATCCTACTATTATATCAATTATATAATACAGCTATAATCCGCAAAAAACAAGTAAATAACTTTTTTAAATATGACATTAATGAAAAAAAGGCCTAAAAAATTTGCAAAAAGACCGTTTTAAAGCAGTTTCTCACTCAACAGCCTTAAAACGGTCTTTATATTCTGCCTAATTACAGCAACGCTCTAACCAGTTGCCCGCTTTCTCTGCGTCCACATCCTTAATCAGCATTATTTCACTTTGCAAAATCTGCTTCGTACTGTGCAGCAATCTGCGCTCACCTACGGAAATTTTCTTTCTGCGTTCTAAAATAGTCAGTATTTTAAAGATTCTTGCGACCTCAGCAACACTGCCGCTTTTTATCTTCTGCATATACAACTGAAAGCGCCGATTCCAGGAAATTGCCTTCACCGTCTGTACATCCGGTACTTCATGCAGCGTATTCTGAATTATTGCCAGAGTTTCATCATCGCCAATATAACGTAAACCTAATTTTTCGGCGTTTTCTACCGGTACCGACACTGTCATATTGTCAAAAAGCATTTGTAAAATGTAATACTTCACAGTCTCGCCATCCTGTATATGTGCTTCTATATCCTTGATAATAGCTCCTCCATGAAGCGGATATACCACTCTGTCACCCATCGCAAACATCTTCAACCCTCCTAAAATTATAATTCTGATAAATACATTGTAGCACGCCCCTTCTTTATTGTCAAAAATATTTTATTTTACCACTATCTTTCTAATATGTCAACCTTTAACTAAGATGTTGGTCTATCTTCAGAATTCTTTTAACATTTAGCGATAAAACTACACTTAAAAGAATAATATTTTACAAACTGTTAACTTATTACGGCTTCTGCTGCCCCGTTAAGCTCTTGCAAAAGATATTTTTTTCTTGCATAATATAAGTGTCTAAAACAGTAAAGGAAGTAAAAATTATGGACAGCAACGAAAAATATGAATTATTATTAACACAGCTTCGCGCAAAAGAAGGCTTTATCTGCGATATGGATGGTGTTATCTACCACGGAAATAACCTGTTGCCCGGAGTAAGAGAATTCGTAAACTGGCTCTATGAAGAAAAAAAGAGCTTTTTGTTTTTGACTAACGCCAGCGAACGCAGTCCCAAAGAACTGCAGCAAAAGCTTTTACGTCTGGGACTGGAGGTTGACGAAAGTCATTTCTATACCAGTGCTCTCGCCACTGCCAAATTTATCCATTCGCAGGCTCCTGGCTGCAGTGCCTACGTTATCGGCGGCCCCGGTCTTGTCAATGCGCTTTATGATGCCGGCATCACAATGAATGATGTTAATCCCGATTACGTTGTAGTCGGCGAAACAAATTCTTATAATTATAATATGATTCTCAAGGCAGTAAGCCTGATTAACCAAGGAGCACGCCTGATTGCAACAAACAGCGACCTTACCGGCCCCTCTGATTTCGGTATCATCCCCGCCTGCCGCGCACTGGTCGCACCTATTGAGCTTGCTACCGGCAAAAAGGCTTACTTTGTCGGCAAACCTAACCCCTTGATGATGCGCACAGGCTTGCGTCTGCTGGATGTTCATTCAGAGGATGCTGCTATGATTGGCGACCGTATGGATACAGATATCGTTGCCGGTATGGAAAGCGGTCTGATGACAGCTCTTGTTCTGAGCGGCGTAAGTACGTTGGAAAATATTAAGGAATTCTCCTACCGTCCGTCTATCATCTTAAACGGCGTCGGTGATATTCCGAACAAATAATGTTATACCTCACGGACTGCCGCACCCGGCAGTCCTTTTTCTTGGCATTGGTCCAAATTTTGGGGTTGGGCTGTTACATGAGTGTGGGTCGACCTAGTCCGTAGTTGTGGGTAGACCT
>ENA-OQHR01000436-OQHR01000436.1-human-gut-metagenome-genome-assembly--contig:-NODE-436-length-31111-cov-3.588451_pt1 | contig 31111 bp, 35 predicted proteins | sample MGYA00242566_ERZ504725 | MGnify/ENA primary metagenome ERZ504725 (study PRJEB26092, sample SAMD00036217) | human gut metagenome | host: Homo sapiens | study: EMG produced TPA metagenomics assembly of... | reverse complement strand
TGAGGGCGCAATCGGTATCGCTGAAAAGGCAAACAAGGTTCGGAAGGAACCGCTGCGTGTCATCCTGAACGGTCTGGGCAAGGACGCTGCACAGATCATCGCACGTGTCAACGGCTTTACTTATGTAGAGACCGAAATGGACTACTACACCGGCGAGGTTAAGGAAGTATTCCGCAAGTGCTACTCCAAGGATGCAAACAGCCCCCGTGCCAAGGTAAACTGCTACGGTGCAAACGATGTTACCGAGGGCGTTGCCATCATGTGGAAGGAAGGCGTTGACGTTTCCATCACCGGTAACTCCACCAACCCGACTCGTTTCCAGCACCCGGTTGCTGGTACTTACAAGAAGGAATGCGTCGAGAAGGGCAAGAAGTACTTCTCCGTTGCTTCCGGCGGTGGCACCGGCCGCACCCTGCATCCGGATAACATGGCTGCAGGTCCGGCTTCCTATGGTATGACCGATACCATGGGCCGTATGCACTCGGATGCACAGTTCGCAGGTTCTTCCTCCGTTCCGGCTCACGTAGAGATGATGGGTCTGATCGGCATGGGCAACAACCCCATGGTTGGTGCAACCGTTGCTGTGGCAGTATCCGTTGAGGAAGCTGCAAAGGCTGGCAAATTCTAAGAAACTGCGTGGATCTTCCATGCTGATATGAAAAAGAGCACCTCGGCTGGTTTGGCTGGGGTGCTCTTTTATGGAATGATATTATTGCTAAACAGCATCTTCATTTATTACATTTTTAATATTTTTATTTGACATTATACAATAAATATGCTATACTAAAATTAAATAGAATTTTTTATAATATACAGAAAGGAAAAGTAAAATGAACAACAATAGAATCTCACTAAAATGCAAGCGCTGCAATGGAACTCTAACTGTTGATGAAGGAAAATCCATACTAGCTTGCCCTTATTGTGGGGCAAAAGAACTTATTATTGAAAGCGACGCAGTCACAATTGAGAAAATCAAAGCTGATACACAAAAAACAATAGAGCATGAAAGACTTAAGAGCGAAGAAAATCAACAAATCAGAGAAGAAGAAAAAGAGTACAGAAAAAATTTTACAAAAAGCAAATTTTTTAAATTTCTCACAACGGCAGCGACTGCTACACTAATAATTTCTGTCTTAATGTTTGCATTAGATGAAACATTATTAGGCATAATAGCATTATTACAAGCCATTTGTTTTGGCGCATCCATTGTAATAGCACTGTGTTTGAAACAAGAAAAAAGATTTCTTCATTTTTTTGTTGCTTTTATTGGCATACTGCTTGTAATACCAATGCTCAAAGCGTGTGGACATGTCGACAATTCCAAAAAATACGAGAAAATCAACTGGGATATCCTTGTGCTTGGAAATAAAATCCCAGAAACTTCATCTAAAAAAATTGATATTCAATATAACAATAATGAGTCCTTGAATATTGACGTATATGATACTTCAAAACAAGATTACTATAAGTATATTCAAAACTGCAAAGAAAAAGGATATACCATTCAAGATGATAATTATTCAACAGACACTGCTTATGAAGCATACAATGATGATGGCTATTGCGTAGAATTATGGTATAACGACTCTGGAAAATATATGTCAGTTGAAGTTACAACGCCTACTCCAATTTCTGATTTAGAATGGGATAAACACAGTATCTCAGCTATACTTCCAAATCCAAAATCAGACAAAGGTCTCTACAAAATTGAGAATGATGAAAAAACAATCGTTATTATAGGAAACGTTTCTGCTGACAATTTTATCGAGTACTTAAATGAGTGTATCAAATCTGGATTTACTGTCAATTCAGAAAAAAATGATAATAATTATTCCGCATATAACCAGACTGGCTATAATCTAAATCTGTCCTACAATTCAGGAAATAAAGAAATGACAATTTCTCTAAACAATCCTATGGAATTTTCAGAGATTACATTTCCCTCAACTGGAGTTTCCACGATACTACCTCTTCCAAAATCAACATCTGGTTCAATATCATGCAATTATGACTGGGCGTTTTCGGTATATATTGAAAATATGAGTAAATCTGATTATAAGGCATACGTTCAGGAGTGCGTAGATGCCGGTTTTGTTAAAGATTCAAGTGATTATGGGGATAGTTACTGGGCTGATTATGAAAAAGATGACGATATTAGCATAAATATTTCATATGAAGGAAATGATGTTGTATATATCCATATATCCGGTTCCATAAATAAGGATTATTCATCATACAAGCGTAAGGTCAATTAAGAAAATGCGCACCGTTTTCCTCGTTGCGGAATAGAATGAAACAGACCCGTTCCGGATTGGCGGAGCGGGTTTTGAATGAGTTCTTGAGAAAGGAGCGGATGAAATTTGCAGAGCGCATACGAACGAATGCCCCGTGTCCCGGGGATGCAGCACAACCTGCTGCGAGACTATCCCCGCACGGAGCCGGTCTCTGCCCGATATACAGACACTGTGGAAGAGCACGCCCCCATCAGCCCGTTTCCGGCGGAAACGCCCATCGGCATGGCGTACGTCCCCTACCAGCAGTGGGAGGAGCCATATGATACAGAAACGGCGTTCCCCATTGGCACGATCTTTCCGGCGCTGGACGATCCCTTCCGAGGAGGTGGTCCCTGTGCATGAACGGCAGAAACTGATGGCAATGCTGCGAAAGTATGACTTTGTGCTGTACGAGTTGCAGCTGTATCTGGATACGCACCCCAGCTGTCCCCACGCCCTGCGCAAATGGCAGGAGGTCTCGGCGCTGCGTCAGAAAACGGCGTCCGCCTATATCCGGCAGTTCGGCCCGATCCAACCCAGACAAACCGACGGAAATGCTCCGTGGGGCTGGATCGAGGGACCGTGGCCTTGGGAAAAGGAGGCGAACTAAATGTGGACTTATGAGAAAAAAATATCATATTCTAATTGTACATAAAAAACCGGCGGTGCAAACAAGGCTCTTCCCCTGCTGCACCGCCGGTTTTCTATGAATTTTTTCTTGCCAAATAGGACAAAGTGTGATGTAGCTGTAGCAGCACAAGGCGATGACAAATGTTGTTTCGGTTCAAGGGCGATTGGCTTCAATTGACCTTATTTCTTTGCACCTTTAACGATCTTGTCAATCAAGTTCAAGGGCCTTTCTTTATTGTCACTCTCCAAGTATGCTTTAATAAAAAGCAAAAGCGTCAATTATGATGTGTTCTTCATTTTTTCATACGATTACCTTTAAAATTAGCTATTTCTTATTGACTAACTGACCTTTTAGCTGTATAATAGTAAAAAAGTTATGTGCATTTGAGGTGGTTAGATGGCTAGCAAGACAACTATATCAAAAAGAAATGAACGGTTACTTCACACCAAAAGTGGAAATCGTTGTGCTATGTGCAAAATTCTTTTAGCCGATCCAGATAATCCTTCTTCTCCTTGTATCGGTGAAAATGCACATATTTACGGAGAAAAGTCTGATGCAGCACGCTATGACGCAACAAAAAATGAGGAATTTGTAAATAGCGAGAGGAATTTGATATTCTTGTGTTGCAATTGCCATAAAAAAATCGATACTGATGTTGCGTCATATCCAGCAGAGGATTTATTCGCTTTGAAAGCTAAACATGAACAGTGGGTTGTAGAAATGCTAGAACAAGGATCTGTTTCATACGGGTTTGCTGAATTAGAAGTTTTAGCCAAATATCTTATGTCATCTTCTGCTCACTCGAAAGGCACACCTTCTTACACAATATTGAAAATAAGCGATAAAATCCAAAAAAATGCCTTGCGGCCATTTGAAGATTATATAACCATGGGATTAGTAAGTACTCTTACTATTGATGAATATATGAATAAGCATCCGGATCCGTCATTTGCAACACAATTAACGAATATAATGTCTTCACAATATCAGTGCTTAAAATCACAAGGCTTGGATAATGAGGAAATATTCACTGAACTGTGGGATTTTGCAAGTGGAAAACAATCCGACTTTTCATATAGAGCTGCTGGTCTAGGTATATTAACATATTTCTTTGAAAAATGTGAGGTGTTTGAAAAGTGATTTTGCCAGATAAAAACATTAGGCTGGAGTATTCTCTTTTAAGTTGTGGTGCAGTATTATTGACTGAAATCGTAGAACCTCAAACGCTTTCATTATTATGGAACAAAGTAAAATGTAATAAAGCATTAGTTAGCTATGAAAAATTTTTGTTTACGCTGGATTATTTATATATAATTAATGCCATCACTTTAAAAGATGGTTTGATTGTGAGGTGTAAAAATGATTCACTCAATCAAAAGTAATAATCCAAATTTTAAGTCTGTAACTTTTCACTCTGGTTTTAACATTATTTTAGCAGATCGAAGCCACGATGATAAATCAGAAGATAAGCAAACAAGAAATGGTGCAGGAAAATCAACTCTCGTTGAAATAATACATTTTTGTTTAGGTTCTCAAGTTACGGCGAATTCTGTCTTTAGGAATGAAAATCTTAAAGGGTGGTCATTTATATTAGAAATAGATATCTGTGATAAAGCCTACAAAATCGAAAGATTTACAGATTGCCCATCTAAAATATACATCGATGGTAGTGATGTTTCATCCCTAAAATTTGAATGCAAGTATGATAAAAAAGCTTGCCGTTATTATGTTTCTCCTAATGCATTTAATAGGGCAATGTTGGAGGAGTTTTACGGCATTGTGGCAACAGAAGACAATCAAAGGTATATACCTTCTTTTCGGGAATTAATATCATATACGATTCGAAGAAATGTTGATGGTTACAGAAACGCTTTTGAATTCTTTTCACGTCAAAAAGCTTCAAGTGTGCAAATATGCAATGCGTATTTTCTCAATTTAAGCATTGAATATGCTGGACAATTTCAACGGCTTAAAGAGAAAAAGAAAGGAATTGAAGACTACAAAAATGCTACGAAATCAGGTGTGATTGGTTCTTTTAGCTTGAATATCGGTGAATTAAGTACAGAAGTTATTACTCGACAAAAAGATGTCGATGCATTTAAAAAGCAATTAGATACTTTTCGAATCCACCCACAATATGAAAAAATCTTAAAAGAAGCGAACTCCTTAACCAATGAAATACACGCTCTCACCAACACTCTTGTATTACGAAAACGTTTATTAGAAAAATATGAAGCAAGCTATGCAGCAGAGGACTGTGGATTACCTATTGCAGAGATCGAAAAAATTTATTCAGAAGCAGGAGTGCTGTTTCAGGACTCTATTACTCACTCTCTTTCTGATGTAATCGAATTTCATAACGCTATCGTTTCTAACAGAAAGGAATATCTCCGTAATGAAATCTCGATCCTAAAAAAAGATATTCTAGAGATTAGCAACCGGATGGCAACCCTAAGTATAAAACGTTCTGAAAAAATGAAAGTACTTGAAACACATGGTGCACTAGCCGAATATGTTTTAATTCAAGATCGTTATACAGAGGCTAAACAACTCCTAGATGATGCAAAAAAGAGGTTAGAATCTGCAGAATATATTGAAGATAGCAAAAGTAGATTAAAAATCGAAAACCAAGAACTGCTAATCAAATCTCGCCAAGATTATAATGAACGTATCCAAATACGAGAGAAAGCTATATCATTGTTTAAAACCAACACCGAATTTCTTTACCCTGAAGGGGGAACTTTAACAATCGATTTAAAAGAGTCCGGGTACTCTTTCGGTATTGATATTAAAAGTTCAAGGAGTCAGGGCGTAAATTATATGAAGGTGTTTTGCTATGATATGATATTAGCTGAATTGGGACGTGCTAGAAGTCGATATCCTGATTTTCTTATCCATGACAGTACTATTTTTGATGGTGTTGACGAACGGCAAGTGGCTCGAGCATTGATGCTTGCACAATTAAAATGTGAAAAGTTAGGGTTTCAATACATCTGTCTTTTTAATTCCGATGTGATTCCATATCAAGAATTTGATGATGAATTTACTTCTCAATTTAACGATAATATTGTATTAAGAATTTCAGACAGTCAAGAAACAGGCGGTTTGCTAGGAATACGATTTTAAAATTTGACAATAAAAAACTATAACTTGCCACGCAAAATGAAAAAGCGCTCCTGAACCCCACCGTTCAAGAGCGCTTTTTCGCATACATATTCTCTTTTCAATCAGGGCACGATCTGAGAAAGCCAATATCTACGCTTCCCGGAAATTGTCCACGCTCACATAACCGGTGACATACTTTCCCGCCGGTGTCTTGCCACAGTACTCTGCCTTGGTGGTGACACGATAGCGACCATTCCGGCAGCACTTGCCGTCATAGATGTAGTACGTGCCCTTGGGCAGGTAGCCAGCGGGCGTCGTCGCAGATTCATTGGCGAAAAGCTGCGTTTTCTCCTTATAGAGCTGCACCCGCTGCCCCTGCTTCCAGTCGTAGCGGAGTTTTACCGTAGTAGCAGAACTGGACGGCTTTGTGGCTGCGGTGCCCTGTCCCATCTGCGCTGCGACATCCGCCAGAAACTTATGCCAGTGCTGGGTATCCTCTGTGTCAGAACCGCCCTTGGACTTGGGCACAAACCACTTGGGGCAATTCTTTCCGGTGACGTCGAAATGGCGAATCACACCGCCTTTCAGCGGATGCAGCCCGTATTTCTTGCACAGGCTCGCTGTGAGTTCCACCATGGACTTGTAGGTTGCGCCATTGAATCTGCCAGTCCAATCCGGATGGCAGCACTCAATGCTTACAGTGTAGCCGTTCGCCTGATTGGTACACCAGCTGACCTCCCCATCCGGAATACAGCAGATTACCTCGCCGACCAAGCCAATGATGTAGTTGGCAGACACCTCGGTGGAAGTGTTCTGGAAGTAATTTCGATTTGCCATTGCGGAAGTCCCCGGATTTGCCACCCAGTGCATCGCAATTGCATCGGTACAGCTCCGCTTGGTGTACGGGCGATTGTGTGTCAAATATTGATTGGTAATCGTCATTTTTCTCGCTCCTTTCAGGCGTTTTCCTCAACTTCCGGCAGCCCCGCCACGCTTGTCAGCACGGACAGCACGCCTGCCAGCAGCGCAGAGCTGCCCACCATTACCCAGCTGACTTCCTGCATCACCGCAGCCACGCCGATGACACCAACAGCTGTCTGCGCCATGGTCTTGACCGCCCGGATGCCGGCAGCTTTCAGCCACTGTTTCCAGTTTCGGTTTTTCATTTCTTCAGCTCCTTTTCCAGTTCCTCGATTTTGCACTCGGCGAGCAGGACACGCTCCTGCACCCCGTTGTGCTTGTCCACACGCCTTGACAGCACCTCCACGTCTTTTCGCAGTGCGTCAAGACGTTCTTTAAGAATTGCCGTTGTCTTGCTCTGCATCAGCGCAGAGCCTGCAACAGCCCCTGCCGCTGCAATGCCGGCGGTGATGATCTCTGTCCAGTCCAATCTCTCTCCCCCCTTTGCACCTATATCTGCCGCCATGTTGTCCATGTTTTCCCGTTCCAAGACCGCATATACATTTTGTTGTTATGCGGATAAAAAGCAACCTGCATTTTCAGATTTGCCGCAATCCGAATGGCAATCAAGAAAAACGCATCACCTGGAACTGCCGTATTTTGGCATGTGTTGTTTGCAGCCGCGTAAAATAGCCCGAAGATGCCGTTTGTAACTTCGTTGTTGAGGTTTTCGGATGTCAGTTCCGCCGCCATCTGATTGCTATAGTTTACCGTGTCCAGCAGCGTGCGCACACCCTGCCACGTTCCGTCAGCATTCTGCTTATTCCATTTAAGATTGTCATTCCATTTAGGCTTGCCGGTTTCAAACATATCGGAATATATTGCCATGCCAGATTTGTTTCCGTCGTTGTATCCGTTGCGATGTCTGACCGAAACGATGTTGTACCACTCATCGTTTGTTGTGTCGTGATATGTGCCTACAAAAGACTTCTTGCTTGGCAGATTTGCGGTCATTGCCCCGCTGATTTCCATGGATCCGCCCACAACCCAAGCCGACGGATCAAACGAGTCCAGCGCTGTCTGGATGTCGCCAAGAGCGGTTTGCAGGTCGTAAATTTCTTTCGGGAAATTTGTCTGAATATCTGCCAGATTGGCAGGCGTTAACGCATGGAGCACTTCAATGTTTGTGTGCGTGTGCGTTTGTGTAACTAGTTTTAACCAATCTGATTCTGTGATCCTGTCCAGTGTGGTCATGTTTGCATGCGTATGGCATCCGATTATCACAGATTTCCGGTCTTTGTCAATTTCAATGGTGATTCCGCCGTCCACGCCAAATGTAATAGTATCCGATTTGTTGGAGGCGGTGAACATATACTCCCCAGAATTTCCGAGGCGCACGCTGCTAAAAGCCTTTGTTGCATATGGTGTCAGGTCTACATCTGCGCCCTCGGTAAAGGATTCCGTGGTTGTACCGTCCTTGTCGGTAATGGTGATAGTGACAACACTGCCGGTCTTTTCGACTTTTGCGGACGGAGAAAAGCCGTCTGCACCATCTTTTCCATTTGTGCCGTCTTTTCCGGCAGCGCCGGTGTCACCTTTTTCGCCACGATCTCCCTTTTCGCCTTTTTCTCCTGATGCGCCGGCTTCTCCGGTATCGCCTTTCTCGCCTTTGAGGGATGCAAGCCACTCCGTTTCCGTGCCGGTATAGCCAGCTTCTACAGCGATCTGGTAGGCGGACTTTCCATCTGCTCCGTCTTTACCGTCCACACCGTCTGCGCCATCCTTGCCGTCATGCAGGGATGCAATCTTCTTGTCGATGGCGCCTAACAGCTGGGCGTACAAATCCGGTGTGGGCGGGATAGGCGTTTCGCCGTCGCCCTGGAAGCCAGAACGCTTGATGCCGATGCCGAGGGGAACGGTCGTCGCACGGACCGAGCCGTCCACCGCATAGCCGAACACGCTAACGCTGACACAGCCGGTTTGCAGCTCCGCTGGGAGTAGGCAGTGGCAGACGATATCTGTGCCAAGATGCACGTTGTAAGTCTTTTCGCCCTGTGCGAACTGCGCCGTCTTGTCCAGCTGCTCCCAGTCCGGAGAGAACAGAAAGCACATATCCACGAAACAGATCTGCTGATCAGCGATATTCTGACGGTTTATCAATTCAATTTTCTGCCCATAGATGCAAAATTTCAGCATCAGCTTTTCACCTCATTCCACGTCTTGTTGTCACGGTCATATGCCATTGTTCCGTCAACGCAGACAATATTGTTCAGATACCCAGGGCTTGTGCTGCTGTTGCCGTCCCAGTTTGCATACTTTTCAATTGCCTTCCATTCTTCCAAACTGCCCTCATAGGTGATCGTATCCAGCAGAGTGCAGTAATTAACGCTGTTTGCGCCAATCTTCTTCACGTTCTTGCTGATCGTCATCTGATTCAGTTTTTTGCATCTTACAAAGCAAAATGCCGGAATTTCTGCGCATTCTACCCGAACACTCTGCAAAGCATCTGCACTCTGAAATAGGTAAGTTCCTAGTGTTGTCAATGTTTCTGGTAAAGTGACTGTGACCATAGACTGGTTTGCAAACGCCTCATCTCCGATCGTATCCACAGAAGATGGAATTTGCAGCGTAGTCAAACCACCATCTGAAAATTGGAAAAAAGCACGTTTGCCGATTCGTTTCAATGTGTTCGGGAAACTTGCCATTGTCATATTGCTACACCGTTCAAAAATACTGTTGCCGATCTCGGTAATACCCTTACTAACGACCAGCTTTTTGATTTCCTCGCTTTCATAAAACGGAGAATCGCTGATCTCATAGTCATACGTTGCTCCTGAGCCACGCAGCAGCAGCTTTCCGCTGTCATAAAGTACATAGTAGACATTCTCGCCACATTGTCCGGTCGCTAGAATTTCGCCTGCTGTCAAGTCGTCTACCTTGGTTTGCAGTTCAGAAATCTGACTGTTCATTGCATCCAGCCGCTTTTGCAATTCGTCCAGCGTGGCGTTTGTCTTTGCCATTTCGGAAAGCATCTCGGTCACCCTGCATTTGCCAAGAATGCACTTGCAGTAACCGCAGAGGGTTTCGTCGTCCCGTACATCCTGCAAACTGTCGATAGCACCGCCTGCCGCCAGCTTGATATAGCACAGCGTAAGGTACTTCTTAGTGTCAGTGCCGGCGAACGCCGGCTTGTCAGAACTGCCGGCAAGTCCGGCGGCGACCTCGAAGGAGCAGGCACGCACCGAAGATGCGGTATCACAGGAAATGCCGACGGCGATCATGCGTGACAAGCCCGTGTCTGCATAAGCAGATACGTCAATGACCTGGGGCTGTGCAAGAATCGCATAATGTCCGCCGATCCACGCATACCCTGTGCCGATGGTCAGCGAGGTATCACTGTAGGACAAAGAAAAGCAGTCGCCCCATGTGTCCAGGATTCCGTCACAAATGATCGCCGACAAATACCCCGTGAAGTTTTCTGCGGTGTACACCCTGTCCTCTGTGCCGTCTGCACAGTTAAAAAAGCCGTATTCCAACGGCGTGTTGATCTTTGTCGTATTCATGTTATCCCTCCAGTGTCTGCATGACCGGCGTCAAACTGTAGCCGTCCTTGTCAAAGCTTTCGATCATACCAATCAGCTGTATTTTTTCAGTCACCAGACCGAACCGTGTGTTCTCCACTGTCACATAGTCCCCGACTGCATAATCTATACCGTACTGATACTGCCGACCGTCCGAGGCAATGGTCGCTGCACTGCTGGTCTTGATCTCCGTCAGCTTTTCTGCAGCACGAGAGATTAGCAGCTGCCTGTATTGTTCCTCCGGAATTTCCGTTTCCGTGCCGTTGTCGTTTTCCGTGTCGGCAATGTCGTTGGCGTCCACATACAGCTCGTAGCGATCCAGACGCTGTGGTTCGCTGTTTCCGGTGTAATAGGTCGCCTGTTTTCTCTTGGAACCAGTCCCCTGCCCGAAAGCGTATGCAAAGTTGGTGTACTCCGTGCTGTCGGTCTCATAAGTGTAGTTGATCAAATTGTCATAGGCATCGGAAAACACGATGGCGGCTCGCTCTGACTGCGTGACACTTCTGTCCACGCCTTCTGACAAGTCGAACTGCAGCTTGAACCTGCCGTCATCGGTGCCAACCTCATACGGCACAAGGGTGATATTTGCCGTGCCGCCGACCAGCTTGCAAATGGTGTAAATCCACTGCATCAGATTTTCGTAGCTGACCTGCAGCACGTTCCTGATCTCCCAGCAGTTCCCGGACACGGTTCCCAGCTCTAGCGACGGGATCACCCTCTCGGAGGAAGACACCCACACCTTGATGCAGTTTTTCCGGACGGCGGTCTGCACAATCTCGCCATATGTTCGCATGGCGGTAAATGTCATGGCGGGATAAATGATGCGGCGTTCCAGCAGCGACATCAGAAAACGTCCCTTGACCGTCAAAAAGTCGCCGGTCTCCGCATCCGTTTCCAGTTTGACCTGCTTAATAATGCCATAGTTTTTCGTATCGTCCGACCGCCCCACCACTCTGCCTTTCCGGAAGATGCGGACGCTCTCCGGGCTTGCACCGATATACACCTCAAACGCGCCGCACTCGTAGTATTCCACATCCCAGATCAGACTTGTGAAGGTGTCGCAGATGGCAACCTGAGTCAGCGGCTGGTAGTAGCTGCCGCTGGCATCCGGCTCGGAAAACTGATAGATGTTCAGATACATGATTCACACCCCCAAATATGCCGTCCGCAGGATCACCTTAACCGACACGTTCGTAACGCCGACACCGTTCACATAAAATGTGTTCTCGCCAGTTCTGGCTGTCAGCCATTCCGACAGCTTCAGATTGCCGATCCAGTTCTCCTGCACGCCGTTTCGTGTCATGATGCACGTCTTTCTTCCGATGTGCGTGGTGATCGTTAAGATGTCCCCATCTTCAATAGGTGCTCTGATCCGCATATACGCACCGGTCTCTGCATTGTAGATACTCAGATTTCTGGTGTTCTTTCCTGCTCCGCCGATGCCTGTGATGATAAATGTCAGCCCGATCTCGTCCCCTTCGTTTTGCAGACGCAGATACCAGGAGCGGTGATAGTACCCCAACGGCACGCCCTTGCTGTCGATAGCGAACGGAAACTTGAATGCTCCGGAGATGTTTCGGTATTCGGCGATCTGCTCCGACAGGCTGTACCAGTAAATGTCCGGGCATATCACGCTGATCTGCCCGGTAGTGGTGTCAGTGAAGTTGTCTACCTCGTTGGTCTCCACATAGCCCTCTGTATACACGCTGATCTTTCGGGTGCGGTAATACACCTTGATGTAATGTGCCGACTTTACCACCCGATACAGGGCGTGGCGGCGTGATTCAATGTCCACGCCCTTCATGCGGTAAGAGATCACCACATTCCGCTTTTCCAGAAACGCTCGGTTCAAATAGCTTCCGTTGATCCCGGCATAGGCAGAAGTGTTAATTGTTCCGGCAGGCGGCGACAGTCCCTCTATCTTAGAAGTCATGTATTGGTTTGCCGTTGTGGTCATGTCCAGCTGCTCCCCGTTTTCATTTTCCAGAATAAGTGTAAAAAACATGATTGCACCCCCTTGTTTTTTCTCTGGAATTGTTGTATAATAACAAACAATAATCGTTTCCGAATTATTGTGCTTTTATTCAAGCTAATTTAACCAGGAGGAAATAGTATGATTGACCTTGAGAAACTCAAATCACTTTTTGGTAGACCAGAAACTGCGGCTCTTATTGAAGATAGTGAGTATATGAAAATTCAAAATGATGATAAAGCCGGCATTTATTCATCACCACACATATTTGATGCAACAAAAAAGACTGTAAAAGATATTGTAACTTCATTGTCACTTTGTGAATATACAGGGATGAAAACATTCTATGAAGGTGCCGCACAAGGGTACAGTTCCGATATAGAAATTAAAAAACAACTGGACGATTCGAAGTACTACATAATCATACGGAATATTGATAAAGTATCTCCAAGTCATGGTAAATGGGATGATTTAATAGGCATCATTAAAAGCCAACGTTATAACGGACAAGCAGAATTTCTTGAAAATTGCTTGATCGTTATAACGAAATCCGACTTGTCTAATATAAATCTCGAATTAGATGTATATTGTACTAAATGTATCCAATGAACATCATTACCGTATTTGTATTTATAAGAATCACAGATTATTTGCGTTTTTGGTCTGCCGATAGATCTCCAGACGGGACAGCGCCTTTGGGCTGTTGTTGGTCTGGTTCACCGTTCGGCTGTTGTTGTAATAGTTGTTGACCGTGCCGGTGGACGGACTGCGGAACATGGCAGGGCTGATTTTGCTGACGCTGTCCGCAATGCCCGGTATCTTCTTCTGTGCGGCGGTGACGATAGAATCCGATACCTCATAGACCGCCTGCAGGGCTGCCTTCGTATTGTTCAGCATACCGACGCCGATGCCTGCCGGAATCCAGCGACCCACGTCTTTGCTCATACGCTTTGACGGGCTGTGGCTGTCCAGTCCCTTCTTACCGGTAAAGCCATCCACAATTCCGTCAACAAATCCGCTCACTTTGCTTTGCAGCCATCCAGCAGCGCCGGTGATACCATTCCAAATGCCGGTAACGATATTGTCACCGATTTCAAGCATTCTGTCCGGCAATTCTTCCAACGTATTTTTAATATTATCAAAAATACCCTCTGCCGCTTCTTTTGCTTTTGCTGGGGCAGATGTCGCAAAATCCACGATTTTTTGAAAAGCACCAGAGAAAAATTCGCCGATTTTTCCGGGCAATGCCTGAATCGTTGCAATAATGTTGTTCCAAATGTTTGACGCTGCTTCTTTTGCTTTTGCCGGTGCATTTTTCGCAAAATCCACGATTTTCTGAAACATTGCTCCGACAAAATACCCTACCTTATACGGCAAATCTTGCAACCCGTTAACAATAGCATTCCAAATGTTTGACGCTGCTTCTTTTGTTTTTTCCCAAACATCGGAAGCCCATTGTGCAATCTTATCAAACATTCCAGAAAAAATTGCTCCCCATGTTTCAAATAGCGTCGTCTCAAATGATACAATGCCGTCCAAGATTGCTTTTAAAATATCAATGCCCAATTGCAGCCAATTTGTTTGCTGTACACCATTCACGATTGCGGAGACAAGCTGCGGGATTGCAGCAACCAGCTGCGGAATCGCAGCAACAAGTCCTGTCACGATACCGCCAACAAGCTGAATTGCCGCAGTAATCAGCTGCGGTATGCTATTCAGCAATGTGTTCTGCATCCCGGTAAGCAGTTGAAGAGTCGCCTGCAGGATCGCAGGAAGGTTCTGGATCAATCCCTGCACCAGTCCCATGACAAGATCAATGCCAGCCTGCACCAGCTGTGGCAGGCAGTCCAGCAAGCCCTGCACCAGGCTGTCGATCATCTCCAGAGCAGCGTCCAGTAATGCCGGCAGATTCTCCAGCAAGCCGTTTACCAGTTCCAGAACGATTTTAACAGCAGCGCCCAACAGTTCCGGCAAACTTTTTATCAAGCCGTCACACAGCGACTGGACAAGCTGTACTGCCGCATCGATCAGAGCCGGGAGATTCTGTACCAGCCCCTGCACCAATCCGTCTACCAGCTGCAGAGCCGCTGCAATCAGTGTCGGCAATGCAGAGATCAGACCGCTTGCCAGTTTCGACACAATGTTGACCGCCATTGCAATCAACGCAGCAGCGTTCCCGGAGAAAAATGTCACGACCGCCTGCAGCAATGTGTTGACCGCCGCAAGGATTGCCGGTGCAGCCTGCTCAATGGCTACAATGACCTGCAGCAGTGCTGTCATAACGCTGCCGATCAGCATCGGTGCAGATGCGGCAAGATACTGTGCCAGCTGTGTGACAAGCTCCAGGAACGACGACACCAGAATCGGCAGCACGGTGGTGAGCAGCGGCGGCAGCAGCGTACCGACGGACTGCACCAGTGTCATGATCAGGCTGTTGAAACCGTCCAGCAGATCCGGCAGGATGTTCGGCAGCTCTGTGGTCATAGTCACCGCCAGCTGATGCACCAGCTCTTTCACCTTGTTCAGAGCCGCCGACAGACCGCCAGTGTTAAAGGCGTTGACAATGTCGGTGGCAGCCTGCACCGCTGTTTTCGCAGCCGGTTCCAGGTCTGAGCCGATCGCAATGGCAGCACCCTCGGCAGCGGACTGCAGCAGCGTAACCTTGCCTTTCAGATTGTCCAGCTGCGTGTCCGCCATTTTGGACGCAGCGCCAGTGCTGTTTGCAATGGTTTGCTGCAAATTGTCCCACGTGTCGCCGGTGTTGGCAAGCAGAGAATTGACTGCTGCGAGGTCGGTCGTGTTAAAGATCGAGCCAATGATATTGTCTTTTTCAGCGGAGGTCATCCCGTTCATACTGTTGTTTAAGTCGCCCAGTATGTCGTTCAGTGACCGCATATTCCCCTCGGAGTCGTAGGTTGCTACGCCCAAACCGTTGAGGCACTCTGCCGCAGTGTCCGTTGGACTTTGCAGCGACAGGATGACGTTTCGGAGGTGCGTGCCGCCCTCGGCGCCTTTGATGCCGTTGTTGGCTAAGATGCCGAGTGCAGTATTCAGTTCTTCCGTTCCGCCTCTGATAGACTTGGCGGTTGCACCAATGGTCAAAATACCCTCGCCCAACTGTGCAACTGATGTATTGGTGGTTGATGCCGTCTTTGCCATCTGGTCAACCATCTTTTCGGATTCATCTACGCCCATGCCAAGGGCGGACATGGCATCCGTTACCATGTCAGACGCAGAAGCAAGGTCTATTCCGCCTGCTGCAGCAAGATTAAGCACCGTCGGCAAAGTGTCGCACATCTGCTGCGTATCATAACCGGCAAGGGCAAGATAATTCAGCGCATCGGCGCATTCGGTCGCAGAAAACGAGGTTTCAGCACCCATCTGCTTTGCCAGTGCGTTTAGGGTGTCCATGGTGTTGACGCTTTGACCGTCTACCTTAGACATTGCATCTTTGGCAATGCCCATCGTAGACTGCACCTGTGACATGGAGGATTCAAAATCGCTGTAGCTGCTCAGCGCGGCCTTGCTGACAGCAGTGCCAGCAGTTGCTGCTGCGACGGTATACGCCCCGAATGCCTTTACGCCGGTCTCCACGCCTTTTGCAACGCCGCTGCCTGCCGCCTTCGCCAGTTTGCTGAACTTTCCGGAGCTGGACTCCGCCTTGTCCCCGGACTTTTCGATGCTGTCTCCGGCTTTGGCTGCACTGGATTCCAGCTTTCGCAGATCCTGCTCCGTGGCAATGATCTCACGCTGCAGTCCGTCATACTGTTCCTGTGTGACTTTGCCGCTGCCCTTTTTCAGTTCCTCCTCGGCTTGCTGTGCGGCAAGCTTCATGGTTTTCAGCTTTTCCCGTGTGTCAGAGATCGCACCGGCAAGCAACTTTTGCTTTTGTGCAAGCAGTTCCGTGTTTTTGGGGTCCAGTTTCAGCAAGCGGTCAACGTCCTTCAACTGAGACTGGGTGTTTTTGATTTTGCCGTTGACACCCTGCAGTGCCTTTTGCAGACCGGTGGTATCGCCGCCGATCTCCACGGTCAGCCCCTTGATTCTGCTTGCCATTCTCTCACCCCTTAAAATTGATCGAAATCTTCCTGTGTCGCAGTGTACTGATACTTGAAATCATCGTTGCCCTGCTCCGTGAACATATCCTCTACCAGCCCGATCGTCAGATACTGCAGGTCGTTGATGGAGATGCCGACCTGCACGCACCGCAGCAGAAACAGCGGCGTTGTCATTTCCCTGTCAATCGGGCGAGATCTTTTTTTGACTGCACCTGAGTCTCCATGTTTGCCGCCCACAGATCCAGCAGCTCCGGCAGCACCTCATAGATGGAGAACGTGGAAAAGCCGTCCAGCCACTCGTCCGGCGTGTTGGGAACAGACGGGTCGGCGTGCTTTGCCATCACATAGGCGATGTTCTCGAAGATTTCCAGGTGATCCAGCACAATGGAAGATTCCGCAGTGCTGTTTTCTCCGGCATCCTCTTTTTCTCCGGTCTCCTCCGAGGCTTTGATGTCTGCCTGCAGTGCCAGCAGATCCCGGAAAATGTCCCGGCGGAACCGGATGCGGTACATCCGGGGAACTGCCGCACTCGCCCGGAACTGCACCTCTTTTCCGTCAATGATGATCGACTTGGTAATTGCCATTGCTGTCCTCCTTATTCTCCGGCAGCTGTCATCTGCACAGAGCTTGACAGATCCGGCATATACGGCTGCTTGAACCAGTTTGCGTATACAGTGGCATCGGTCTTTTCACAGGACTTCGCCTTGACCAGACCGTTGACCAGAGAAGAGGCAGTCAGCGACAGGGATTCTGTCTTGACTTCCTTGGATTCCTCCACCGTGCTGGATTCCGTGTTGGGACGAGATACGGCACAGCGGTGGAACACATGGCGGATCTTGTTCTTGTCTCCGGTAAACTCGAAGAACAGTGCAAACTCCGAGGTCTCCGCATCGGCGGATTCCACCAGAACGCCCTTTGCGTCCAGCTTTTCGCCCAGGATCTCTGTTGCAAATTCCGTAGTGACCAAAGCAATCTCCAGATCGCCCTCATAGCCGGAGTTGTTGGACAGCACATAGTAGACCATGTCATCCGCATAGAAGTTTTCGTTTTCACCGTTGGCATCCAGCGACAGGTTTACTGCACCGGGCAGTCTCTTGACGGTGTCGTAGATCGGCATCTCGTCCTCGTCATAGCCTGTGATCTTCGCCCAGTGTACGTTTTTCAAGCCAAACTTGACTTTGTTTTTTTCCATAGCCATAAATATACAAGCCTCCTGCTGCAATTATCGGATTCTCATACTTTCATCTCGTAAATCACTTCATACAGTCTTTCCGATTCGATATAAGATTCCGTTTTCGTGTAATAGATCTCGTGCCGGGTCAGCACTTCCTCCACCCGTTCTTCCAGTTCCGGCTGCTTTCGGTCTGTGTACAACTCCACGTCCAGCTGTTTGAAACTGAAATACGCCACATCATCCGCTGAAAACGTCTCCTCTCCGGGAGAGGGAAACAACAGAAACGGCGGCGGTGGACTTTCACCCTCTGCGAAATGATGATAGGCGAACGGCAAGCCGATCTCCTGCACCATCGCTGCAATTTCTTCGTAAGTCATGACATCGCCTTTCGGATCAGTTCTTCCAGCACTTCTTCTCCGTGATCTTCTGCCGGTGCAATATGGGGACGTGCCGCCACACGACCGCCGCCACGCTTGGCATGTCCTTTTTCCAGAAGGTGTGCGATCTGATAGCGGCTTTTGGAATGCACAGTCATCTCAATGGAATGGCTGCTTTCGCCAGTCTTTTTCACTGCCCAGCTTTTCGCATACTCGCCGGTGCGTTTCGGTGCATTTGCGGCGATCTCTTTTTTCACCTGTGTGGCAGTTTTCCGGACTGCCTTTTTCATTTCCGCATCCGCCAGCTCCACATACTCCTCCAGCCCTTCCATCACCGCCGCTGCCAGATCGTCAATATCCACATTGCTCATCACATTCCACCAGCCTTTCCTGCTGCGACACCGCCGTGATCTGCACCAGATCGCCGCTGGTGTAGTACGGCATCACACCGGTAATGTTGTAGACCTTGCCGCCGAACAGGATCCGGTGGCGGTTGCTGCACAGTACCGCTGTCGTGGCACTTTTCAGCACGATTGCTTTCATCGTCTGCCGCATGGACGTAACACCCGCCTCTGTTCCCTCCGTGGATGCAGTCATTGTCACGTTTGCCCACAGCTCCAAAAAATCCGTCCATGCACTGGTGTGGTTGCCGATGCCGTCTATCGCCGTTTCATTGCGCTGTATGGTAATGCGCTGATTGCGTTCAGCAATAGATACTGCCATATCAGATCACTCCCTCCCGCTGCGCAAAGAGCATTGCCCGCAGCGTCAGCAACAGGCTGTTGTGGTTTGCCTCCTCACGATGCGTATACAGGTAGGCGACAGCGTACAGCGTTGCGGTGTGGCAGGCTTCCTCCTGCTCGTACCGCTCCGCTGTCACTCTCCCAACATCCATCACCATCTGCGATGCAGTCAGCATCAGGGACTCGATCAGGGCATCATCTTCGCTATGCTCCACACGGAGATAGTTCTTTGCTTCTTCCAGCGTCACCATACAGAGCACCTCCGTTGCTTACTTCACTGCCAGCAGCTTTACTGCCTCCGGCAGGATCAGCTTGCCGTCCAAACGCTTGGATGCAAGGAATCCCACCTGTCCGGTCATGGAGAACAACTCGTCCAGACGCTTGAAAGTCACGCCCTGCCGGTCGCCGATCCAGTAGTAACGGAAATCGCCGAAAGCAATGCCAGTCTTGCCGGATGCCAGAGCCGGAATGTAGCTGGAAGTCACATACGGGCGGTTCATGATCATGTCCGGCACGCCGGCAACCACAGACGGCTGCCAGATGTACTGACCGGTCGTATCCTTGACCTTGCGCAGCGCCTTGATGGTAGCGTCATTCATTGCCCATGTGGCACTCTTGCGGTACGGAGATTTCAGGCTGTAATACAGTTCCAGCATGTCGTCAAATGTGATCGTGGCAGATGCAGCAGTCACACCGGTGCCTGCACCGCCGGTGGCGTCAAAAATACCGGTGGGCTTGCTCTTGCCGTCGCCAACCCAGAACGCCTCTTCCTCCTTTGCACCCAGCCGTCTGCCGAACTCCTTGGAGATGTATGCTTCCAGATCAAAAGCAGAGTCGTGCAGCAGTTCTGTGGAAATCTTCAGCGCCGTACCCAGTTTGTATGCACCCAGAGACTTCTGACCAAAGGTGTCATCGGACAACGGGAAAGTGCCCTCTTCATCGATCCACGATGCTTCGCCCTTGTCGCTGACAATGGGAATCTTCCGGTCGCCGGATGCGGTGGTGATCACAGTCGCCAGCGTTCGGAACACGTTCTCCTCTTCCAGCGCCTCGATCAGCTGACGCTCGAACTCGTCCGGCACCAGATAGCCGCCCTCAGAATCCGTTCCCACCTGCAATGCATTCTGCACCGCAGCGGTATGGTTCTTGTTTCGGACAGAATTCCAGAACGCTTCCCTGTACTCTGCGGAGGCAGTTCCGGTTCCTGCGCTCTTTGCATTTCCCGGCACGCCCAGAATCGGAGCGCCGGACGCATTCAGCACACCCTCCATCTCATTGGCACGTTCCAGACGGGCGATGTCTTTGCCGAGGTCGGTCAGTTCCTTTTCCATCGCATCATAAGTCGCCGCATCGGCTTCACTCATTTTGTCATTGTGTGTCTTGGCGTCCAAGAATTCACGTGCAGTATCCCACTTTGCAGCACGCTCCTGCCGGAGCGCTGTCAGGCGCTGCATTCTTTCTGTCATAGTCATTCGCTTTTCCTCCTTACGGCTTCAATAGATTCAGACGTGCACGCAGCTGTACAGCGTCCACGGTCTTGTCGCTTTTGCTCTGCCCCAGCTTCGCCAGAAACGACTGTACCATGCGCTTCTGCGAATATGCCTGTGCAGGCGGTTCTTTCTTGTCGGGGTCGTCCGGCTCATCCGGTTCTTCCTCCGGCTCTTCGTCGGGTTCGTCCGGATTCTCTTCCGGTTTCTCTTCGGGGACATCCTCTTCCGGTTCTTCCTCCGGCTTTTTGTCCAGATCGTCCTCGGCAAACAGGATGCCGTCCACGAATCCCAGCCGCATTGCCTCGTTGGCATTCAGCCATGTTTCCGCATCCATCATCTTTGCCAGACGATTCCGGGAAAGCCCGGTCTTTGTCACATAGGCGTTCAGGATGGATTCCTTGACTTCCTCCAGCACAGCGATCGCCTGCTCCATGTCCTTTTTCTCGCCGGCTGCCATAGTGGACGGATTGTGGATCATCAGCATTCCCACCGGACTGATCAGAGTAGTGTCCCCTGCCATTGCCACCACCGATGCGGCAGAAGCAGCGATGCCGTGAATTTTCACGGTGACCTTTCCGGCGTGATTCCGCAGCATGGTGTAAATCTGTGCCGCTGCGAACACGTCGCCGCCGGGCGAGTTGATCCAAACGGTCACATCTCCGGTGTGCTGTTTCAGCTCTGCCTGAAAAGCCGCCGGTGTAACATCGTCCTCGAACCAAGAATCCTGTGCAATCGCACCATCAAGGTACAGATCATGTTCCGCTCCCGCCTCGTTTTTCATCCATTTCCAAAACCTGTTCAATTGCTTTCACCTCCATTTGCAAACGCTCCCGCTTCCTGCATTTTTGTGAAGCTGCCGTTTACCAGATACAAATCTCCGCCCTCTTCTGCCGGAATCAGATTGTCGTCCTCACGCTCCCGAATGTCGTTGGCAGACATCCAGCCGTTCTGCCGTGCAGTGGCATATCCCTGCATCCGGCTGTTATAGTCGCCCCGGAGCATGCCGTCCACGTTGAACTTTGCAAAGTATTTCCCGGTGTCCTGCGGCAGGAGCAGGGAACGCTGAATCTCCTGCTCCCATCGTGTCAGCCACGGCATCAGCGTATACTGGACAAATTCCAGCGACTGCTGCTCGATGTTGGAAAACGTGGCGTGATCCAGGTCGCCGATCATGTGCAGCGGTACCCGGTACAGCCGGGCGATCTCTTCGATCTGAAACTTCCTTGTTTCAAGGAACTGGCTGTCCTGCGGTGTCATGGAAATGGGCTGGTAGTCCATGCCCTCTTCCAGCACGGCGGTCTTGTGGGAGTTCCCTGCTCCGCCGTATGCCTTTTCCCATGCGTCACGCACCTTCTGGGGGTCTTTCAATACACCCGGATGTTTCAGCACACCGGATGGACTGGCTCCGTTGGCGAAAAAGCTGGAACCATAATCATCACAATCCAGCGCCAGACCGATGGCGTTCCGTGCCAGAGCAATGGGAGAATATCCTACCAGTCCGTCGAATCCCATACCGGGGATGTGCAGCACGTCGAAGTCGTACAGCACAATTTCTCCCTGCTCCCGAAAGTTCGGGTTTGCCTCATCGTATCGGCGATAGATGTAGATCAGATTGCCCTTGTCATCCCGATCAACCCGGACACGGTTCGCCGTCAGCGGATACAGCCCGATCACATTGCCTCTGCCGTCACGGATGATCTGCGCATAGGCATTGCCGTAGATCAGGAGGTGCACCATCATGACCTCACGGAATGTGTACGATGTCATCTCCGGATTTGGCTGGTCGTGCAGCACCCGATACAACGGAAGCTTTGTCGCCTCTTCCTTGCCGTGATCGGTACGCATGTACAAATGCAGCGGAAGCTGCGCCACAGACTCTGACAGCACCTTGATGCAGGCATACACAGCGCTTTGCTGCATCGCCGTAAAAGCATTCACAGGTGCGCCGCTCTTCGCCCGCCCGAACCAGTACGCATAAGACGGACTTTGATAGTAATTCTTCGGCTTATCTCTGGACTTGAAGAGCCCGCTGAAAATTCCCATATGTCATCACCTCAAAAAACAAGAAGTTCCCGTTCATCGTATACGCTGCGCTCCGTTTCATCCTTGTGCCGGATGCAGCGATCCAGCGCCATCACAAGTGTCACGATCCCGTCGATCTTCTCTGTGGATTTTTCTTTGTCCGGTTTGATGTTGCCGGCAGGGTCACGCCTGACCACGGCATTCCCCGACATCCACCGCAGCACCGGATTTCCGCCGTGCCGGATACGCTTTTCCAGCAGCAGCCGCATCAGCTCCTTGGACGGCGGACTCATGTCACGAAAGCCCTGTCCGAACTGCACCATGGTAAAACCCATGTCCTCTAGGTCCTGTGCCATCTGCACTGCGTTCCAACGGTCAAAGGCGATCTCCTTGATGTGGAATTTCCGTCCCAGATCGTCAATGAACTTTTTGATAAAGCCGTAGTGTACCACGTTGCCCTCGGTGGTGCAGATGTATCCCTGCTTTTCCCACACATCGTACATGACGTGGTCACGCCGGACACGCAAGTCCAGCGTATCCTCCGGCAACCAGAAGTAGGGCAGCACAGTGTAGGGTGCGTCCTCGCTCTCCGGCGGAAACACCAGCACAAATGCGGTGATGTCCGTGGTGGAGGACAAGTCCAGTCCGGCGTAGCACGTTCTGCCTTCCAGAGCCGCTGTGTCAATGGGCTTGCTGCCCCAGTCCCAGACGTGCTCCGGAATCCAGCCCACGGTGGAGGACACCCACATATTCAGACGCAGCTGCTTGAAGTTGTTCTCGTCCGCCGGATTGTCCAGTGCCTGTCGGTACAGATTCCGGACACGGTCGATCTGGATGGTGTACCCCAGCGAGGGGTTCGCCTTGTACCAGTTCTTCTCCTCGTTCCAGTCCTCCTCGTCGGACAAGCCGTAGACCACCGGATAGTAGGTGGGATCTGCCTTTCTGCCTCGGAGAATGTCCGTCGCCAGCTGGTGCTGTTCCCAGCACACGCTGTTCCGGTCGTTTCCGGCAGTGGTGATGGCAAAGAACAGCGGCTGTTCTCTGGCGTCGCCGGAGCCCTTGGTCATAACGTCCCAGAGCTTCCGGTTCGGCTGTGCGTGCAGCTCGTCAAACACCAGACCGGACACGTTCAGCCCGTGCTTGGTGCCGACTTCTGCGGACAACACCTGATAGAATCCGGCATTGCTGTAGTTCACCACACGCTTGACAGAATCGATGACCTTCGACCGCTTTTCCAGTGCCGGCGACTGTGCGATCATCTGCTTTGCCACGTCATAAACGATAGATGCCTGCTGCCGATCTGCGGCACAGCCGTACACCTCGGCGGACGGCTCGTTGTCCCCGTACAGCAGGTACAGGGCGACCGCTGCCGCCAGTTCTGACTTGCCGTTTTTCTTGGGGATCTCCACATACGCCGTGAGAAACTGTCGCTTGCCGTTTTCTTTGACGATGCCGAACACGTCCCGGATGATCTGCTCCTGCCACGGCAGCAGCCAGAACCGCTTGCCTGCCCATTTTCCCTTGGTGTGCCGGAGATTTTCGATAAATGCCACGGCTCGGTCTGCTTTTTTGGCATCATAATGGGACGTGGGGAGCATGAATCCGGACGGCTCGTAGCGTTCCAGACGGGGGAATTCCGCCGGACGACGGTCATTTTTCCCCATCATCTGCCATCCCCCAGCAATGCTTCCATGTCATCTGCTTCAGGATTTGATGTGTTTTCCACAACGATGCGGCTTCTGCTGGACGGTGTCAGACCAAATTCCGTGCAGAACCGCAGCATGTTTTTCTGGTTTGTCTGCGCAATAGACACCCAAGGGCTTTGCTGCTGATAGCCGTTCGGGGTTTCAAAGGTGCTGCCCTCTGCGGCGAGGTGTGCTTCCGCCTCGATCCAGTTGGCATAGGACTGGCAATAGCCGGCGAAAGCGGCACGGTCTGCTTGCGTCAGCAGCCCCGCCTTTTCCAAAAAGGGCACAAGCCGTTTCCACTCACGCTTTGCCTCTTTGCTCAGCCATGCCGGACACTTTGGGACAGATGCGTCCAGCTTCGGCTCGCTGGGATTCAGCTGCCGCTTGCCTGGATTGCCCTCCAGCACTTTCAGATTTGTAGGTTTCGGCTTTCTGCCTGCCATTTTGCATCACCTCCTGCATAACCCCCGCCCTGCTATTTTGCGATTTCCTGCACGGAGTTGGGCGCCGGTCTCCGGTACATCTTTGCGGCAGAGATTTTGATACCCCCTCCCCCTAGTATTCGTAGGTCGGGTGGCTGTCCTCCTCGCCGGTTTTCTTGTCGTGGCAAGGTTTGCATAAGGCTTGCCAGTTGCTCTCATCCCAGAACAGCTGCTCTCTGCCTCTGTGGGGGACAATGTGGTCTACCACCTGTGCCGGTCTGCCGCAGCGCGCGCACAGGGGATGCTCCTGAAGATATCTCTTGCTGATGCGCTGCCATCTTGTGCTGTATCCTCTTGCTGCTGCACTGCGGCTTGCATCTGCATGCTGGCTCCTGTGCGCATCACAGTACTTGTACCCAGCCTGTACCAGCGCAGGACAGCCAGGGTGGCGGCACTGGGTGCGCTGTTTGTATGGCATGTGGTGAGTCACCGTCCTTTCGCCGAACCGTCAAAACCGCCGCAGGTTTCCCCGCAGCGGTTTTTGTCAATCTTTGATGTTATCATTATAGCACAGGTGGTATGTACGATTCCATACGATTATTCCAGCATCGCCAGTGCCTTTCTGTGCCACCGGTGGAACGTGTCCCAGGAGCAGGGCAGTTCCACGCAGACCTGTTCGCAGGTCATGCCGTCCAGATACCGCAGCCGCATCAGCCGACGCAGCTCCGGCGGCAGGGTGTCGATGGCGTTCTCCACGGCTGCCTGTTCCTCCAGCAGGATACACTGCTTTCTCCGGTAGAGCCGTTCCAGTGTTTCCTTCTTCTCCACATACCGCTGTGCCTCTGACAGCGGTTCTCCCCGCTGGTGCAGACTGTCGCCGTATGTCACGCCGTGGCAGCCCTTGCTTTCTTCCAGTGCGTGCAGCCGCCTTGTGATGTCGGCGAGCTCCCGCCGGATGCTGCCGTATCGGCGCAGATCGTCTTTGGTCATGTGGTTTCCTTCCTTTCCGGCTATCTGCCGTTTGATTTTGAATGAATCTGCGAATAAAAGCGTTGACAAAAGCACGAATCCGTGCTATACTGAAATCAGAAAAACACGCCATTTCCAATTGAAACGGAGGTTATGCGTATGAGTACCAAAGAAATGCTGCTCCACGAGATCGACGCCATGAACGAACAGCAGCTGCAGGGGCTGCTGCTGTTTATTCAGGGCTGCTATGCAGAAATCCCCAACGAAGAAACCCGTTCTGTTCTGGACGATGTGAAACAGGGCAGGAACATGGTCGGACCGTTTTCTTCCGTGAAGGAGCTCATGGAGGACTTAGATGCTGAAGATTGAATACCACAAGTCCTTCAAAAAGGATTATAAACGAGTCAAAAAGCAGGGCTACAGCATCGCAAAGCTGGAAACCGTGATCGCTCTGCTGGCAGACGAACAGCAGCTGCCGGAATCTTATCGGGATCACGCCTTAAAGGGCAACTACGACGGATTCCGGGAGTGCCACATTCAGCCGGACTGGCTGCTCATTTACCGTGTCGAAAAGGATAGACTGGTTCTGGCACTTTCCCGTACCGGCAGCCACAGCGAGCTCTTTGACAAGTAACCACAGGCAGACTGCACAAAGCGGTCTGTCTTTTTTATTTCACCGCATCTTTCTCCTCCTTCACCAGCCCCACCGCTTCCTCCGCACTTCTGCAAACGCCGGCAATCGCACCGGCTGCCCGCATCTGTTCCAGAAAGTGTTTCTGTTCCTTGGTAGGTCTGCCTTTCGGCGTTTTCACTTCGATGAACACGGCTCGCCCGTCCGACTTCCGCACTCCGAACAAGTCCGAAAATCCTGCCGGAACGCCGGAGCTGAACCATCTCCCGTCCATGGTGTAGCCTTTCCCCACGTTCATGCGGAAGATGATGCAGAACTCCGACACCGCTGCCCGTATCTCATTCTGAATGCGATGTTCTTCGGTCATTGTGTATCAGCCCCATTCTCTTTGCCATGTAGTACGCCCAGCCAGGCTTGTACCCTCTTGCCTTGCCGTATGCCGCCAGATCACCCATGGTGCGGCACTGCGCCGGCGTGGCGGGCACAACGTGTACCTCTGTGACCTTTTCCAGCTCTGCTGCCGTGTTCTCCTCCGGATCATGCTCCTGCACCGGCGGCTTTTCCTCCGTCTGCTTTTTCAGCGGCGCCAGACATCTTGGGCAGCAGGTGGCACGCTTGCCGTCCTTCCCGTACTTCGGAAAGACATAAAAGCATTTCTCGCATGCCAGCACATCAAACGGGTCTGCCGCTCTTTTCTGCCGTGTTTCCAGCGTCCACTCCCGGTCGTCGTCCGGCATCCCGAACCGGCGGACGTTACCCACATGATCCAGGATCACCGCACGTTTCCCCTCTTTGTACCGCATACACCGCATGGCTTGTTGGATGTACAGCGTCAGGGACTTTGTGGGACGGAGCAGGATCGCACAGCCGCAGTCCGGCACGTCGAATCCCTCCGAGATCAAGTCCACATTGCACAATACCTGTATCTCACCGCTGCGGAATGCAGCGATCACACGGTCACGCTCGCTCTTCGGGGTGCTGCCGTCGATGTGTGCCGCCGGAATGCCGGCATCGCAGAACGCCTCTGCCATCATGCGGGAATACCGGATAGACACACAGTAGCACACCGCCTTTGCGCCTCTGGCATAGGTGCGGTAATGCTTGATCACATCGCCGTAGATACACTTCTCCGACAGCATCTTTTCCGCCTCTGCCATGTCGTATTCTCCGTTGCGTGTCTGTATGCCGGACATATCGAACTCCGACGGTGCGTAGTAGTCGTAGGGCGCCAGACAGTGATGCTCGATCAGCCACCTGGCAGACACGCCAACAATCAGATCATCGTTGACATCTCCCAGACCGGAACCGTTGATGCGCACCGGCGTTGCCGTCACGCCCACCCGATATGCATCGGGAAACTGCTCATAAATTTTCTTGTAGGTCGCCGCAAGGCTGTGGTGGTTCTCGTCTGTGATGATAAGCGCCGGCGATTTCATGCGGCTGAGCCGTCTTGCTGCCGTCTGCACCATCATGATGTTACACAGGGACATCTCCACGCCCCACCACCGGAATGTCTCCCGAATTTGGTCGCACAATTCCTTCCGGTGCACAAGGAACAGCACCAGCTTCCCGTTCTCTGTGGTACGTCTGGCGATCTCTGCCACAATGACCGACTTCCCGCCGCCGCAGGGCAGCACGATGCAGGGTGCTCTGTGTCCTGTCCGCCAGGAGCGGCTTGTCTGCTGCACCAGATCTTCCTGATACGTCCGCAGTACGCCCATAGTCATTCATCTCCTTTTCCTTATCGTGGCTCCCCTGAAAGGGGAGCTGGCAGTGCGTAGCACTGACTGAGGGGTTATTCTGTGAAACCTGAAACAAAAGAAAAAGATTTCACAATGACAACCCCTCCACCAGCTTCGCTGGTCCCCCTCCCCTTTCAGGGGAGGCTTTTTCATTCAGGCTTCCCTTGAGGATTGAGGGGTTCAGCCCGCACAGCTGACTGGCAAGCTGCCGGCAGACGCTGCATCCGTTTTTTCGGTAATAGTCCCCACGCTGCTGTACTTCCCACAGCACACGCAGTTCCTGCTGTCCCACACGATACTGCAAGTCCAGCTGCCGATAGGCTTCCAGCACGGCACGCTTCTCCTGCCTTGCCTGTTCCCCGGTCAGCCTGCCTGTGGCAAACATGGCGTAGAGCGCACGCATGGTCAGAAAATAATACCGCTCCGGCGGGGAAAGTCCAGCCGGCAGCACCTGCATGGCGTATGCCCGCCGATCCAATTCGTCCAGTTCCATCCTGCACACCTCCTAAAACGGCAGCACTGTCTGTTCCGCCTTTGTCTTGCTCAGATCAAACGGGAATGGCGTAATGCCGTGATCCCCCATCTGATATACCCGCTTGGACTTCCTGCTGTGGCGCAGGGGAATCCGGTCGTTCCCCTGCACCAGAACCCCTGTGGCTCGGTTCTTCTGCACAGCAAGCAGCGTTTGCAGATATTCTGTGTCATCGTCATTTTTCTGTTTCACACGGTCCAGCGCAATCACTGTATCCGACAGATTCGCCACATCTCCGGAGCCGGAAATCTCATCGCTGTCCAGTTCGCTTGCCCTGCTTTTCTTTGGATGCGCCACCAGCAGGATCACAATGTGCAGCTTTCGTGCAAGGGCTTTCAGTTTCCTGGCGAAACGGCTCTGTTCCAGATACACATTCTCTCCGGCATCGATTGCCGTCATGAGGTTGTCCATGATGACGAACCGCACGCCATACGTCCGCACAGCGGTTTCCAGCTCTGCCGTAAGGTCTGTGTGCTCCTGTTCCTCCATGGCGACATTGTCCACCAGAAACAGCCTGTGCCGGTACCAGTCCGCCAGCTGCTGCTCCTGCTCCGGCGCAAGATAATAGCCGGTAGAGGCAGTATAGACACGCTCCTGAATCGCCTTTTCTCCGGCGATTTGGAAATCGATCCACCGCTTCACCTCATAATCCGCCATTTCGCCGGAGTAGAACAGCACGTTCCACTTCTGCCAAAGTGCTGCCACCGCAAACATGCTGGCGATGGTGCTCTTGCCTGTGCCACGCTTGCCGGTGAGCGTGATCAGCTGCCCCTCGTAGAAGCCGCCCAGCGCATGATCCAGCTTCGGGAACAGCGTCTGGAAGTGGGGCACATCGTCCAGATTTACCGGTTCCACGTCCGCCATTTCCCGGATGGTCGCCGGCTGATAGCACTCCGCCTTTTCCACCGCCGTCCGCAGTGCCTTTTCCCCGAAGCTTTGCAGGATGTCGTTGGCATCCTTTTCCCCCAGATAGTCTTTCAGCCGTGGGGTACGTATCTTCACATTGGGAAACATCTCCCGCATTTCACTGACCAGCGTAATGCTGCCACGCTCGCAGTCACCGAACACCACAATGGTGTCAAACTGCGCCACGAAGTCCTTGCAGTGCTCCACCCATGTGAACCCTCTCGCTCCGTTTGGAACGCTGACGGCGTTGGGGATTCCCGCACTGGCAAGAGAAAGACTGTCGATCTGTCCCTCGGTGATGACCAGCGTCCGGCTCTTTGCCGGATCGCAGTGATCCATGCCGAACAGAATGGGCTTGCACCCGCTCTCGCACCACTCCTTCGCCTTGTGCCTGCTCTTGTCGTAGTCAATGAGCCGGTACTTCACAAATTCCATTTTCTCGTAGACCTGTCCGTCTGCGTCTTTTGCGCTGCGGTAGAACGGGAAGATCAGCTGGTTCTGGTCTTTGGGATTGGTGGTGATGCCATATGCCCGTGTGACCTCTTTCCGGATGCCCCGGCGAAAGAGATACTCCTCTGCCGGCGTGGAGGTGAGCAGGCGAACACGGGGCAGTTCCTTGTACTGCCTGGGCGCAATGCTCTCCAGCGGGAAGTCAAAATCCCGTGCCAGCTCCACGAAATGCCCCTGCGCTCCGCAGCTGGCTCTGGGGCAGCAGAATGCGCCGGTAACGCCATTGACGGAGAATGTCCATTGATCCTGCTTGCTGGAATTGCAGTAGGGGCATCGCTGGAATTTGATCTCGTTGCCTCTGGGCTTGACAGCAATGCCAATGCGTGATGCAAATGCGTAGATGTCCGATTGGTTCAGTTGATACTTCACATGCTCACGTCCTTATACTAACTCGAAGTCGATCTCATCCCACGGAATGACCGCCTCCTCTCCCGGAGCAGGCAGTGCCGCCCCGCCGGGGGCGGTGCTGGTCTGCTCTATATTATCATTATCGTGAGATAATGATAATATATCATTATCATTATCATTCTCAGTTCGTTTTGTTCGTGTTTGCTTGTCTTTGTTCCCGTTTGCTTGTTTTTGTTCAACAAACGGAACACTTGTTCGTTTTGTTCGTGTTTGCTTGCTGCGTCTGGATTCACCGCTTTTCTTTCCGGCTTCGGAGCGCTTCTGACAAATCGCATTCCATTTTTCCGTATCATGGTCAATGCGCTCTTTGATAAAAGAAAACGCCATGTCTGCCGCCGGCGAAAGCTGTACCTCATCGCTTCCATTGACGTATGCAAAGATTGCTTTCATTAGCTTTCCGGCATCTCCATCCGACAATCGTGCAATGTGTTTCTGATAGTCCGCATACATGACAAATGATTTTTTCTCCATCACGTTGCACGCCTCCCCTCCCGTCTGCAACGGCACACCGTGCCCTTACAGAACATCATGTCCTGCATCAGAACGGCACATCGCCGCTTGTGATGACTTCTTCGAAATCGCTGAGATCGCCCAGCGGGGACTGCTGCGGAGCGCTCTGCGCCGCCTGCTGACGTGGCTGGGGCTGCGGTGCGGAATACGGCTGCTGCGCCGGATACGGGGCGCTCTGGGACTGCCGTGATGCTGCCGCAAAGACACCGCCGGACTGCTGTGCAAAGGCGTTGCCTGCGCCCTGGAATGCGCCTGCTCCGGCGAATGCGCTTCCCGCCTGCTCCGGCACTCTGGGCGCCGGAATCTCATAGTCACCGGTGCGAATCTTCTGTGGGTCACAGAGATATGCCGGCTCGGTGAACCGGTTGCCCTGATAAGATGCCTCCCGAAACAGCACACCAATGATGCTGCCCTTGAACATATCCGGATCGAATCCGGCTTCAATGTTCGGTTCGGGAAGATGATTT